>Ga0206863_1020_pt1 | contig 56620 bp, 47 predicted proteins | sample Alteio_BWOrgCont_41_FD_152634 | JGI IMG/M metagenome (GOLD analysis project Ga0206863, IMG submission 152634) | Enriched cells from forest soil in Barre Woods Harvard Forest LTER site, Petersham, Massachusetts, United States -... | ecosystem: Environmental > Terrestrial > Soil > Temperate forest >...
AAAAGCTAGTGTTTATGCGGGCTTCTGAGGGCTTGTACCTTTAGAAATGCGCTTGTACGCTTTCACTAGTGCTGCCCATGATCGATTTATCCAAACTTGATCCTAAGACGCTACGATCTCTCAGTGAAACTTTCGAACAGCGGTATCTCGATAAGGTAAAGACGAAGGCGCGTGTTGCTGACTCTGTCGTACTCATGTGGCTTTGCCGCGTTGGGCCGGATGACTGGCGATACTTACACGACACGCCAGAGGCGCGGGCTGCCCATCCTACAGGCCGTCTAGTCATTCGTGAACGCTTGAACGGGCGAAGGAAGTACACGCCAGTCAAGGACATGGCGAACGCTGCCCATGCACTACAGGAGGCGCGCACGCAGGCTGTTAGACGGCTTGGTAAGGCTGAGGACGTGCGAGACGTTCACACCGTCGCCGGGGCCATAGACGCTTACATTCGCGGTCGCAAGAGTGCGGGCCGTGTTGAAGCTGCCAGAGATTCAAGGGTTGTACTCGGCGAGTGGAAAGAATTGTTTCCTTCGGTGCGACGAATGGCCGGAATTAACAAGACTCACTTGATTACATTTTGTGAACGGCTGAGAGACAAAGGCCAGTCAGAGCGAACGGTCTTCAACAAGTACGTGCGCGTCAGAGCATGGCTCAGGGCATCGGGCCGGGGTGACTTGAAACTGTCGCCGGGTGAGCAACCCAGGTTTGAAAAGACGGTGCCGACTGTGTACCGAGACGGTGAGATTGAGCGGATGCTGAAATGCTCGGACGCATACACGCTGGTGTTGATTGAACTGCTTCGCTGTACCGGGCTTCGTGAACGTGAGGCGCAATTCCTCGAATGGTCGGACCTTGACCTGCAGGGACGGGCGCGGTCGCTGCACGTTCGTGGTAAGCCTGCTATGGGATTCAAGGTCAAAGATGCTGAGGCGCGCATGGTCGGCATTCCTGCGTCACTGGTGGAGGTGCTGAATACGTGGCGCAAGGATAGGCCGGGGTCGCTGGTGCTTGGCATCGGGCCGGATAACGCGAGGTCAAACTTTCATCTACTGCGCAAGGTCAAAGCGGCTGCCAAACGGGCCGGGGTCGCTGACGCTAATCTGCACAAATTTCGTCGAACGTGGGCCGTGTCGTTGCTACATGCGGGGCTTGATCTGAGGACACTGCAGGCCATGGGCGGATGGTCCGACTTGGGGAGCGTGACTCGTTATTTAAGACCTGCTGAGGCTCCTACTGTCCAAGGGCTGATTGATTCTGTTTTCTGATAGACCGTAATCCCTCAGAATTGCCCCACAGTGCGTCGGGGTTGACCGGGGGCGTTTGGCTGCCCAGCTTGGGATTAGGGTGTCATTCGGCGCCCCTTGATGGCTTAGCCGCTGTATACCTAGACAGACTAAGGGTGAAAGTTCTGTTGTGGCGAGGCGCGCCAAAGTCTCCGACATGGTGGAGGAGGTTTGAAGTCGCCCGTTATCTAGGTGCCTACCCCCTTTGATGGTTGCGTAAGAATATGCAGAGTTCGCACCGAGATGTAACAGGGTTGGTAAGATCCGGCTTCGCCCACGAGTTACCAAGAGAAGACATCAGGTATGGCCTCCATGACGATTCAACTTTGGATTCAACTTTGGTCTCTTGGTATGGCTGGCGCTGCTCGGTCGCCGACGGCTCCCTGCGCACGACATTCTAGCTGTCCAGTGGATGCTGCCACGGGTCCAAAGCTGGCCTGCGGCGCTCGCTGGGTTTGGTGTTGGTGTCGGTGGTGTTAGGTGGTGTGGGTAACAGATGCGACACCACATATAAAATGCGGGGCTGCGCAATGCTTCCCCTAGAAAAGCTATGGGAGAGTCTGACACCAAAAATGACCTGCCAGACGGTGCTGACAGGCCAGTTCACGAAGATTTTTAGTTGACGGTTGCCGTCGCCTCTGTTGCTGTTGTCCGCACCGCTGCGAGTGCTTTGCGCTTGGCTGCGTCCGCGTCCTCACGTGCGCGCTTTGCCTTGATGCGATTGTCGCGGCTCTTCCGTTGGAGTTGCAAGATCATGAAGTGCTGGGAATCGGTGATGTATCCACCGCGCACAATCCAGTCCATTGCGCTTTCGTCTACAAACTCACCCTTGCGGGCTTGCTGCAGCATCCACAACCAAATTGTCTGCGATGCGTTCAGCGTGGCTAACAACTGCTCAACACGGGTGACGTGTTTGGACAGGTCTGCGTCTGCGAAGCCCATAAATGCTGCCGTGAATGCGTTCAGCTTGCCGATGTTGTCGAGGATGTATGTTTTGCGGTTACTGTCTGCATCGTGACGCCAACAGATCTCGCGCTCTTTCAGGTTGAACCTGAACAGGTCGAGACTCAGCATCATGGCACGCATTGAGTAGGCCATATTACCGCTGCGTCCTTGCTGTTGACAGTAGTCAATGAGGTTTGCAAGTGATTCCTCAAAGTCTGTCAGACGTGCGACTGCTCCCTTGCTGTGCTCTTCAATCAGGCGAACGTCTGTTGGTGAAAGCTGAACAGCGTTGCGTCCTTTATCGTCACCGTTCACTGTCCACTGGCAGAAGCTTCTGACGTTGTGCAGGTAGTCTACTTTGCACTCCTTCAGGTGATGAGTGAATTGCTTCGCGTTCATGCCGTTCAGGCGCTCGCTGTTGCTGTCCATCTCCTCACGAATCGCCACGGTGTAGTGTGTTGACTCATTCTGTCGTGACTGCGTGCGGCGCGGCGCTGTCGCTGGTGCTGGGACAATACTTGAACGCTGCGCTGCGGCTGCCTCTTGTGCATGGCGGATAGTCTCTTCGATCTCGGATGGCTTGCTGCGTCGGCGTGCACGCATCTGCACAGACCACGGTGCCCACCTGCAATTATCAGGTGAGTATGGGCCGTCGTTGTCGATACGATGTAGCGTTTCACCTTGCTTGCGGAGGTTCACTTCCGCCCATGCTTTGAAGGTCTCGAAGTCATTCCATTCAGGCGCAACTGTGATGCCACGCCCGCCATAGCTTGCATAGTCGGGGTTGTTGGGGTTGTTGCAACGTGCACGGAATTGCTTCCACGTGTTGTACAGCGGATGTTTTGAATTGCTCACTACTTCGCCTCCGTTTCTTCTTCGGCTTTGGCCTTGCGATTCATCTCCGCACGTTCGCGCAGGAAGTCTGCCGATGTGTAGATGCGATTCGCTACAGGCTTGCTCAGTGGCTGAGGTGCTTGCTTCGGATTACCGAATCCACCATCCTGGGTTGCCGTCTTTTCCATGTGATGTTTCGCACACAAGCTTTGCAGGTTCGATTCGTCCCAGTGGTTCGGGTCGTCTGGTCCTTGCGTGGGGATGCGGTGATCGACATGCGATGCTGGCGTGTAGATCGACGGGGTCTCTTTCACGCAATGCTGGCAAATTGAGCCGTCACGATCCAAGATTCTCAGGCGTAGCTTACGCCACTTGTGTCCGTAACCACGGTCGGTCGAGTTCGGGCGTAGCTTGTCATCCGCTTTGCGATGCTCTGCACAATACTTCTCATGCGAGTCAATCAGACGTGAGCACGGGCGTGGGCCATGCTTCCATGGGCACGGTTTGCGGACTGCGTATGGCATCAGCAGGTCACCTGCTGACGCTGTGTGGCTTTCAGGAAGCGTAGGCGTGCGAAGTATGCACGCTCCAGTTCCTGCATGCGTTGTGCTGCGCGAATGTTGCAATGCCGACGCACGCGGGGTGACATGTCTGCCACGCGATAGCGGTCGTCATCAGTATTGATAGTGGATCTCATATCTGAAGGACTCTCCTTGTGCGTGCTGGCGACAAATGAAGACAGGTGCACGCGTGACGCTGCCTCATCGGAATAGCTTAGGTTGCTGGGGTTGGCTATATCGCTAGCCGTGCGCATACCGAACTCTTAGCATCGGTACATTGACAAGAATGTGCGCGTGACGTTGGCACCTACGTTTTGGTTCAAATGGGGAGACGGCCTGAAAACTCGCCTATTCCAACCAATACTAGTGTCTCATGAGTGGCTACAAAGTGTCAAGGTTCTTTTACAGATTTAGGGGATGCCAAGGTCGCACACAGAATCGCACTTAGGGTGTGGCTTGTTTCGCGTTCAGGTTTTTGTTACATTTATTACATCGAACGTCGTAGTTGGCGTAACGGCGGGTTGCAAGCATGGCGAACGGCAAATTCATTAGCTACCTAAGAGTGAGCACACAGAAGCAGGGCAAGAGCGGCCTTGGACTTGAGGCGCAACAAACGGCGGTCGCTGGCTACCTCAATGGTGGGGCGTGGACGCTGGTTGCTGAGGTTGTCGAGGTTGAATCCGGCAAGAATGGCGCACGTCCAAAGCTGGCTGAGGCGTTGAGACTTTGCCGTATGCACAAAGCTACTCTGGTAGTAGCGAAACTTGACCGTCTGGCGCGTAACGTTGCGTTTGTCGCTACGCTTCTGGAGTCCGGCGTCAAGGTGGTCTGCTGCGATATGCCTGATGCTGATGTCACCATGCTGCACATATACGCGGTGATGGCGGAACGCGAGGGCAAGGCAATATCGGCCCGCACAGTTGCTGCTCTAGCGGCAGCTAAGGCTCGTGGCGTCGTTCTGGGCGGCTACAGATGGGAGATTGATGCCGAGACGCGCAAACGGGCATTAGAGTCCAGCATTTCTACACGCAAGGAAGTCGCTGCGACATTCGCAGCTGATGTGCTGCACAGCATCGCAGACGTTAAGACTTCGGGCGCGGTCTCGCTTCGGGATATCGCGGCTGGATTGAATGAGCGCAAGGTTCCGACTGCACGCGGTGGCGAGTGGACGGCTGTGCAGGTGTCGCGAGTGCTTAAGACAGCTTAGACCACCTCAAGTTGCAATCATGGGTGGTGCCGCTGAGTAAACTGAGTGATTCCGGTGCTCCGAAGCGCCCTATAGCCGTAGAATCGGTACAGTCAAACATACAGATGGCAAAGCGTAGCGAATATAAGGTTATTTCCCTGTTTTCTGGCGGAATGGGACTCGACACTGGCCTTGCACAGACTGGCAGGTATCGCCTCTTGGCTTGCGTCGAGAAAGAGCGCGTGTTCTGCGAAACCATTCGCCACAATCGACGAGCGGGGCGGATCGGTAAACACGTCAAGGTCTTTGAAGGGGACATTTCGGTATTGGATCCCGGCGAAGTATTGGACAGCGTTGGAATCCGTCCGGGGGAACTCGATCTTTTGGTGGGTGGCCCTCCGTGCCAGTCGTTCAGCACAGCGGGCAAGCGAGGGACAATACAAGACCCAAGGGGCACGCTTCTTTGGCAGTTCCTAAGATTTATCGAAGCGATTCGACCTCGCTTCTTCCTCATGGAGAATGTGAGAGGGCTTTTATCGGCTGCTGTAAAGCATAGAGCAATCGCAGAGCGTCCAGAAAACGGCGGTCCTCCTCTTGAACCAGATGAACAACCTGGCTCTGTAATTCGCCAATTTGCGGACGACCTCCAAAAGATTCCCGGCAACCGGTATCACATGGACTGCTTTGAAGTGAACGCCGTGAACTATGGCGCTCCACAATTGCGTGAACGCGCACTTTTCATCGGCAACAGATTCAATGAGTCGATTGACTTTCCAGACCCAACTCATGGAAACCCGAACAGTTTGGACGATGCCCCTAGAACTCTGTTCGATCCACCCCATGTAAAGCTACAGCCGTGGAAGACGCTGGGGGACGCTATCGGAGACCTTGAAGAATCCCACCCAATAGTGTTGGATTTCAGCCCGCGAAAGAAGGGCTTCCTTTCGTTGGTTCCACCCGGCTCCAATTGGAGGAGTCTTCCAATTGAGCTTCAGCAGGAATCGATGGGTTCAGCATGGTACGCAAAGGGCGGTAGGTCTGGATGGTGGCGAAGACTCAGCTTTGATCTTCCGTGCCCGACATTGGTGACCATGCCTAATCACGCGAGCACTTCTTTGTGCCATCCCACACTGACACGGGCACTCTCAATCCAAGAGTATGCACGGATTCAGGAGTTTCCAGATTCTTGGGAGTTTTGCGGAACGACATCGGAACAGTACGCACAAGTTGGGAACGCTGTCCCAGTGCGACTTGGCGCGATTGCTGGTCAGGTTATCGCCGAGTCGCTCGACAACTTGTCCCACGAGGATAACCACCCAAAGGCCAATAATGCGAGACAGCCGTACCGTGTCGTTTACGTACAGTCTCACGTGAGAACAAGGCAATGGTACAAGGATGGGGAGACGTTCGTTTGGGAACAGGGTAAGGACAACGAAGGTGCCCAATATGCGGCTCCAAAAACGAAGCGTAAATCAGGGCTCATGAAAAACCACAAGTTGGCGAAAGGAACGGATTCTTTGAATGCCTAGGCACGAGGGCTTGCCCAGAGCAACTCCCACCATACTACGCAAGAGGCAACTTCTGAACGATCTCGCTGCCATCGATTCTGACCGGGAAGCGACACAACGTGTTCTGAAAATGGAAGTGGATTTTCGCACACGGATCAGGGCTCACGTTGACAGTCTGCCTACTGAGGACGCCATTTTCTCGAAGTTCAATACAAACCCATTTGTGCTGATGTTCCGCAGTATGAAGAAAGACTATCGGCACATCGGAGATATCGAAGATGATATTCTCCCGGCCAAGGTCTTCTCATCAATGGAGACTTCAGCGGGGCGAATGGTGGAAGCAGTTGTTCTTCCTGTATTCGGATGGGAGACGGTACCCAGCGAAATGCACACTGCAAATTCCGCACTCGATGGTAGAGCGAAAAAGGGCGACACGCTGTGCCTTGCCACTTTGAAGAGTGGCCCGCGCTGTTTGAACGATGAGATGAGCGAGAATCTGGCTGATGCCGTCCTAGCGAACTATGTGGAGTGGGCTGCCCATGCTGGCGTCCATAAGATTGACTTCACTTATGGCGTTCTCTATGGCACGCCTAAGCAATCAAACAAAAAAGACTGGCACATTCTCCGAAATATCGAGCAGAAACTCCAAGGTGGAAGATTGGTCGTTGCACCGCGTGGTGTGTGGGGTCTTGAGTTTGAGAAGGATGGAATCAACGTGGCTGTCACCATACGAATCGGAATCGATTTGTGGAACTACTTTGGAGGCAGCACTAGAGCATTCGTAGAAATGGCTTCGGCTGTCATCCGTGCTTGCATAACCCCAAGCGACACACAACCAACAGACCACCGTTTCACGATTGCCGATCTACCTCAAATCATCTCTCTCAAGTCTGTACCGCAAGAGTTCAACGTAAGCCTCTTACAGCGAAGTCAATTGGAGTGGCTCTTCTTCTTTGCTCGCCATTTCTGTGATGAGTTGTTTGAGGCTTGATTCAGTATGCGCAATAGATGATCCTTGAGCGAGGTATCGCTGGTGGAGTTCACACGGCACTCCCAAAACGTGTGAACAGACCAGCCGAGACGACGTAGTTTGCGTTCATTGGACCTATCCCGCTGACGATTGCGGAGTAGCTTCGGAGTCCAGTATTCCGTATTTGTCTGCGGGACTCTTCCGTCCCGGCAGGAGTGGCCATGCCAGAAACAACCCTGCACTTGGATCACAGTCCGCAGCTTCGGCAAAACGATATCAGGGCACCCGGGAAGACTGCGCACATGGAGCCGGTACCGGAATCCAAGAGAGTGCAGCAATCTCCTAACGTGCATCTCGGGCTTCGTGTCCTTGGAGCGGATGCATGACATCAAAGCGGAACGAGCCGGAGTTGTCGGCAGTTTGAATATCCCCATCATGTCTCAAGCCATCTAGAGGCGTTGGATGAGTAAAGTGCATGCTCAATGGTCCAGATTAAACTGGTCGGCAAACTCTATGTTGCGACAGGTCGTAGGCGCATGGCTAGCTGCTTGTACTCTAAATTGCAACTTGTACCCTGCACCATAGTTATTGATAAATCGTTTTATTTAATGCCCTAATATACTTTCCTAATAGAATCCCTTCTTCGGCACCAGCTAAAAATGTAACTCATCTTTGATCAATACAAGCTTAATATAATCAGTAACTTGCTGCTGATCCAGCTCGTGCGCCCGCTGCGGCCCATGCCGTCCACCGGTCCAAAGCCACTACCTCAAACGAAGTATCGATTTACTGCTTGGAATGGTGAGGGAAAAAACAGCCTATCTCGGGATGCGCATCCTCCTATCGTTGCTCCATAGTGTTGATGAACGAATTCCAAAGAGGACAGCGCCTCCCCCTGGTCCTTCTTCATGGCGATGCAATTCCCAATGTTGCTTGCATTGGTCCCCTTTGTGATTTCCGGCGCCGACAGTGAAAACGCCTCTCGGAAGAGAGCGTCAGGTTCATCGGCGCTGGATAAGTTACGTCGCACAAGGGTATGACCGTCCGACCCGGAAAGGCATGACCAATGAGCAACACCGCTTATCCTATTGGCTCCGTATATCGCAACCGTGATCTTTGGGAAACTCTGCCTCGTGAAGGCAACGAACGCTTGGCACTTCTCCAGCCGCGACTCTTCACCGGCCTCTTCTGGGCGCTTGTTGTTGAAGCCAGCATGGGCATGATCGGATGGCTGTTTTGGGAGTTGAGCCGATGAGCCTCTGAAGCCTCGAAGATAACCGTCACGAGGCTTCCGAGGGTCTCAGTATTTTTCGCAAAACACATCTCTCTGTCGGGTTCTGATTGTATGAGCCAGGTGTGGCTTACACTTAGCTAAACAGTTTTGCCCAATCTGCCACCCTCCGCATCAAACCTCTTATAATCAATAACTTGATTGATGATACGTTGGGTAGTAGCGTCTGGCTTTTATCGTGGCCATGATCGTGGCATATTCGCCTTTTATTCGCTATATACTGTTCTCATCATGGCTTCCTCATTCCACGGACCACCAGCCCGCCTGCATAACTTCGTAATCACCTGCAAACGCTGTAAGGAGAACATTGCCGCACCCGTTCAAACGATGCCAGACACCTGGATCATCGCGACGTGTCCACTCTGCCACGAGAAACGGCGCTACCTGCCAGCCGAAATTTTTAGAGGCAGACTGTCTTTTGATTTCGAGGCGTGGTCACGCAAGGCCAGCTGTGTTTGATGCCAACAAACTGGCGGATTACTAACGTTATGCAGTCGTAACCCTATCGAAAGATAGGTTTACGACGGGTGAGTGGATCGAGGAGCATGGAGCACATGGAACTCAACGATCCAATCCTGCTTCATGGCGCAATCCATTTCTGCCACACAGGAAATCTGTACGCCTATCGCTTCCTGGATGAATCTGCGGATGTGGTGAAGCAGATACATACAGCGTCCCTGCCGGATGCCAAAGCGCGTGTTGATTCAGCATTGACTGCCTTGCACTGGCACGTTGTGCACTGTGCAGACTGCAACGAGAACTAACCCCATGATGCAGAATGCGAGGATTTACATGACGCTGCTCCAAATTTTCCCTCATAAGAATGATGAGGTCACCATCGTAGTTTCTGATGTCAACGCCAGAGATAGCAGCTCACTCGATGCTGCGGATCACAATGGAAGGTTTTCTCGGAACTCTACGTCCCGTTACCCGCAAAAATGGAGCGACGTGAAAGCGAGTCTGATTGCTGCCAACATATTCTCTGCCCGTGCTGGTGAAGGAATGGAACGGGAGCTTCGTGCAGGATTTATGGCAAATGCTGACACCGTTGTCGCTTTCGATGACGTCATGGACTTGATTGACAAAATTCCCAGGGCCTAGCCAACCACTGCGGTCATCCGTGCCGGTAAGGTTCGATCACCTCAACCGGGGGGCTGATCCCGTTTGCCAAATTGATTCGGAGTAGCTGGTTTTGCTAAGGTCGTCGTCATGCCCGAGCATTCCACCGAGCCGATACGCGAATTGCTCGACTCCCTTTATCGCGTGGATTCGGGACGAATCCTGGCAACCCTGATCCGCTTGCTCGGTGATTTTGATCTTGCCGAGGAGGCGATGCACGAAGCCTTCGCGGCTGCGCTGAGCCTGTGGCCGAGGAGTGGAGTACCCGGCAACCCGCGACCGTGGTTGATTTCGACGGCCCGATTCAAAGCCATTGATACTCTGCGTCGACGGGCACGGTTTGACGCGTCTCAAGACGAGCTCGCGCGCCATCTCGAAGCGCACTGGAGTTCGACGGAAGGGTCCCGAGAAGAGGAGAGCCTTGAGGACGACCGGCTGCGCCTGATTTTTACCTGCTGTCATCCATCTCTGCCGCCGGAAGCGCACGTTGCGCTCACCTTGCGCGAGGTGTGCGGGCTGACAACCGAGGAGATAGCGAAGGCCTTCCTCACCACTCCGAGTACGCTGGCGCAGCGCATTGTGCGCGCAAAGGCAAAGATTCGGGACGCACAGATTCCGTATCAGGTGCCGTCGCCGCAGGAATTGCCTGAGCGGCTGGCCGCGGTGCTTCAGGTCATCTATCTCGTCTTCAACGAGGGGTATTCGGCGGCGGCGGGAGCGGAGGTAACGCGGGCCGAGTTAACCGCCGAGGCGATTCGACTGGGCCGCTTGCTGATCGAACTCCAGCCGGAGCCGGAGGTCCCAAAGTCGGAAATAATGGGGCTGCTCTCCCTGATGTTGCTCCACGAATCCCGTCGGGGCGCGAGAACCTCTCCCACAGGAGAGCTGATTTTGCTCGAGAATCAAGACCGCACGCTCTGGAACAAAGAGCAGATCGCGGAGGGAGTGGCCTTGCTGGAGCGAGCCCTGAAGTCCCACAGCTTCGGCCCCTACACACTGCAGGCTGCGATTGTAGCCGTTCATGCAGAGGCGGAGTCGGCCGCTGTGACCGACTGGCGGCAGATTGTTGCGCTTTACAACCAATTGATACGAATTCAGCCTTCGCCGGTTGTACAACTGAATCGTGCCGTGGCCATTGCAATGTGCGATGGTCCAGAGGCCGGTCTGACGCATATTGACGCCGTGCTGGAACATGGCGAACTGGCAAATTATTACCTGGCGCATTCAGCCCGTGCCGATATGTACCGCAGGCTCGGCAGAACAGCCGAGGCTCGGTCCTCTTATGAGAGAGCTCTGGCGCTGACCCAACAGGAACCGGAGCGGCAATTCCTGCAGGAACGGATTCGGCAGTTGAAATAAAAAGCTGAAATAAAAATGGAGCGGCTGTCGATTTTCCCTCTCCCCGACGACTATAGGACAAAAGAACGATGAGCAACGGTTCTGTGAGTGAACAGGAAACGAGTCATCGGAAACAAGCCACAGGAAACCCAAGGAGAAAAAGTCATGCCACAGTATTTAGTTTGCAACTACATCCCCGACGACTTCGACCCGTCCACCGTAACCGAAGCGATGATGGAAGAGATCCACGCGCTCAACCGCGAATTGATTGCTGCCGGCGCCAGGAAGTTCGCTTGCGGCATTTCCCCGGCCGCCAATGCCAAGACGGTGCAGAAGCAGTCCGACGGCACGGTGGCTGTCACCGACGGGCCGTACATCGAGACCAAGGAGCACATGGGCGGATTCTGGATACTGGAAGCCGCCGATCTGGATGAGGCACTTGCATGGGCGAAGAAGGCGGCCATCTCCTGCGATGTGCCCGGCGAGGTGCGCGAACTTCTTTTCTACCCGGCTCCGGAACAAGTCTGAAAAGGAGACACCATGAGAAAGCTCAAAATTATCGAACATATCTCGCTGGACGGCGTGGTCCAGGCTCCCGGCGGGCCGGAAGAAGATAGAGACGGCGATTATCCCTACGGTGGATGGGGAGTGCCGCATTCCGACCCTGCTGTGGGAGAGGCCATCGTCGCGGCGCACGGCGAGGCTTACGATCTGCTGCTGGGCCGCCGAACTTACGATATCTGGAGCGGCTATTGGCCGAAAGCCCCGAGCAGTCCGATGGCGGACAGTATCAACGCGGCGACGAAATACATCGCGACCCACAGGCCGGACAGTCTTGCATGGGGGCCGGTCGAGAACCTTGGAGCAGACATCGTTGAGGGCGTTCGCCGCATCAAGGCGAAGAACGGCCCGGACCTGATCGTCTGGGGCAGCTCGACGCTGACACCGGTCCTGCTCGAACACGGGCTTGCGGATGAGGTCTTGCTGCTTGTCTTTCCGGTTCTGTTAGGCCAGGGCAAACGTTTCTTTTCGGATGGAACCCCGCCACGCGAACTCGCGCTCGTCAGCACGAAGGCTGTACCCTCGGGCGTCATCATCAGCACCTACAGGCCCAGCGGGCCTTTGAGGACCGGCTCCTTCTAAATTAAAAATGGCTCGCCTATGCTGTCCATTTTTCTGTCCGCGACGACTGTAAGATGAACGATCCGCCCGGACTCAAACTCTCATAAGCACTGGTACACAAGAGGAGGTCAGGACAATCGAATGAGAAATCTAATCTACGCAATCAACATTACCCTGGATGGCTGCGTCGACCACACTCCGCAAGTTGCCGATGACGAACTACTTGAATATTTTACGCACCTCGTGCGAGAGGTTGACCTGCAGGTCTTTGGGCGTAAAACCTATCAATTGATGGTTCCCTATTGGCCTGATGTCCTCAAAAACCCGTCTGAGACAAAAGCAGATATCGAATTTGCCCGGGCATTCGTCTCCACCCACAAAGTTGTTTTTTCACGAACGTTAGACAGCGCTGAAGACAAAAATACGAGAATTGTTCGCACGAACCTTCGCGACGAAATACTGAGATTGAAACAGGAACAGGGCAAAAACATTTTGGTCGGTGGTGTAGATATTCCTTCACAACTGATAGAGCTTGGTCTGGTGGATGAATATCGTTTTGTCGTTGGGCCAATCATTGCAGGAGAAGGAAGACGCTTGTTGGAAGGTGTCAACCTGCCGGCGAAATTGCAATTAAAACTTGTTGAGTCAAAGATTTTTAAATCAGGATGTGTTGTGCTTCGTTACTTGAAACAGTGACGGCAACATTTGCGGCCGCCGTGCCGCTGGCTTCCCACCCAGAAGAGATGCAGGAGGAGAAGAACCATGAAATATATCTGTTTGGGCTACTACGACAAAGGCAAATTCGATGGCATGCCTGAGAGCGAGCGAAACGCCATGTTCGATGCATGCTTTGAATACGACGAACATCTTCGCGCCAACGGGCATTCGTTCGGAGGAGAGGCTCTTCAGCCTGCGGAAACCGCCTTGACCCTGTCTTGGGAGAACGGCAAAGTCGCGACGACCGACGGTCCCTATGCGGAAACCAAGGAGCAGCTCGGCGGCCTTGGCGTGCTTGAGGCGCGGGACATGAATCATGCTGTGCAGCTCATGTCGCAACATCCGGCCCTGAAGTACGGGACGTTGTGGGAGATACGACCAGCGGGAGACATGAGCGAAATCATGAAAGCAAGTGAGCAGCGACGGCGAAAGGATACCTCTCGATGAGGATGCCCATGTAGACGAAGGAAAGAGCGATCTGGAGGCGGAGATCGGGTCGGCCCTTAAGGTGGCGTTCGACAGCAATATGGTGTTCGTGATGTCGAAGTCGCCATATCTATACGACGCAAGGGACCACAACGGACCACCTCTGATGTTCTTTACCTCGCTCAAGGACGGTAAGGATTGGGAGCTGGCGCATCCGGCTCGCCGGTTGTTTCCGGGTCTCTGCTGGAACGACCGCAACGCCCACAGAAGGTGCGTGCGAGATGTTGCGATCGCGTGATCCGAGCAAATTGGTGGCTGTATCGGAGCTAGCTGGCGTTCGTTATAAGACAGTTCGAAGCGGAAAGAAGACGGTAGAGGTTGTGTGAAGAACGCGGGGGGGGGGGCAGAAAGGCGCTGCAGACGAGCGGAATTTTTCATGTCCGAAAAAGACCTCAGGCAACCTCATCTTGGCTTTGACTAAAAGGGATAAGGAAGGCATAAGGCTGCACGAAAATGCTATTCTCTTCCAGTTCTTCTGCTTCCCTCTTGGGCGAGTCGCCATCGAGTCGTTTTCGATAGTAGGAGGCAGAGTGAGACCATACCTGGATACGGCAGGCTAGCCAAGCTGCAGGTTTATCCGTAGACCTTTCTTTTGACCTTTCTTTGTTCGATTTTGTCTTGGAGCCTTGTTCGTGAACTTTTCTGCCGTTGTGCGTTCTCCCGGTAGCCGTGCCACTTCTTCTCATTTCTTATCGACACATCAGGTTTCACTTGCTGCCGCAAATCCAGTCTGCCTTCCGGGAGTCGTGGGGCGGCAGTCCAAGACGCAGACGGCTGTGAGGATCTGTGTGTGCAATAAGACAACTAAGGTGTTAGCGAACTCCATACTCTGTAGCTTATTTTTGCCGTAATTCGTGCTTTTCCTTATGGCCGTTGTGGTGTTGAATTGTGCCCCTTCAGCCTGCTTTCGTGTTTCACTCCGAAAGTTTCGGCCTGATTTAGGGTTTGCACGTTCTCTGTCCTCTGTCGCATGGTGCAATGCCGGCCTTGCGATGGCTGCGTCTCTTCGATCCCCCCAGGGACCCCCACATTCTTTCCCAAGGCTGATGGTCATGTACGTTCTGCGTCCGGTTGCTTCTTGTTCTGGTTCTTTGGATATCAATATCAACAAGCGCGGTTGGCGTTTATCTGTTTGTTGTGGCCTTGCGGCGGCCCTTTGCCTTGGCTGGCCGGTACCCGCGAAGATGCAGGCGCAGACAACGGCATCCTTCAGCGGGACCACCACCGTGCTGGGCAGCGGCTTCAGCGGACCCACTGGCGTGGCGGTGGATGGCAGCGGCAACGTCTTCGTCGCCGATACGGAAAACAATGCGGTGAAGGAGATCGTGGCGGTCAGTGGCAGCATTCCGGCAAGTAACCCCACGATCAACGTGCTGGGCAGCGGCTTCAGCCAGCCCGAAGGTATAGCGGCGGACAAGAGCGGGAACGTCTTCGTCGCTGATTCTAACGACAGGGCGGTGAAGGAGATCGACTACGCGGATGCGCCGACGCTGACGTTTATGACGGCGACGAACGATGGCTCGACCGATACGACGGATGGAGTGCTCTCGGTAACGATTATGAACGATGGCAATGAGCCGTTGACGTCCGTGACGCCGGGTCTGAGCGTGGCAGCGAACTTCATACAGTCCGCAGGCAGCGGAACGCCCCCGGACTGCACGGCCAGCTTCTCGCTGGTCGCGGGCGCAAGCTGCAACCTGAGCGTGGAGTTTGAGCCTGTTTCGCCTGCGAATGGCACCGTCGCAGGCTCTGTGGTGCTCACGGATAACAACCTTAATGCGACAAGCGTTATCCAGACGATCAATCTACGCGGCACCGCAGTTGCGGCACCGACGGTGGCGAGCATCTCTCCGGCCAGTGGCCCAGTCGCTGGTGGCACGTTGGTGACGATCACTGGCGCCAACTTCACTGGGACGACGGCGGTCAACTTCGGCGCCAGCGCGGCGACTAGCTTCACGGTAAACAGCGGGACGCAGATGACAGCCATCGCTCCCACTCACGGCATCGGCCCAGTCAACGTCACGGTGACGACGGCTGGCGGCACCTCGGCGACCATCGCTGCCGATGATTTCACCTACTTAGCAGTGCCAACGGTGGCGAGTATCTCACCGGCCAGCGGACCGCTTGCTGGTGGGACCTCAGTGACGATCACCGGCGCCAACTTCACTGGCACCACGGCGGTCAGCTTCGGCGCCAGCCCAGCGACCAGCTTCACGGTGAATAGCGGTACACAGATCACGGCAACCGCTCCGTCCGGAACAGCCGCCGGCACGGTTAACGTCACGGTGACGACGGCTGGCGGAAACGGGTCTGGTCAATATACCTATACGGTTGTTGTCGCGACCCCGGTGGTGGCCTCCACAGTACTGACCCAGAACCATGTCGCGACGACATTCACGCCGGTGACAGGCACGGGCGGCACCGGATCGCTCACGTATAGTGTCATGCCGACGCTGCCCACGGGGCTGAGCATAGCCCCGGCGACGGGAACCATCAGCGGTACCCCCAGTATGACCAGCCCTGCCACCACCTATACGGTCAAGGTCACCGACGCCGATAGCGCGACCGCGACTGCAACCTTTAGGCTGACCGTCGACAGCGCGGTGGCGGCGACTACAGGAGTGGCCTCGACGACACTGACGGTATTGGAAGCAGGAACAGCGTTCACGCCGGTGGCCGGCACCGGCGGCGATGCGCCACTGACCTACAGCGTTTCTCCGTCGCTGCCCACGGGTCTGCACATGGCTTCCGCGACAGGCACAGTCAGCGGCACGCCCAGCGTCGCGAGTGCATCCACGACCTACACGGTGACGGTGACCGATGCCAACCTCGCGATGGCGACGGCGACCTTCAGTCTCGGTGTCGCGAAACAAACGACATCGACGAGCGTGAGCGCGACCTCGACCTCGATTACGCCGACCCAGACGATAACCCTGACGGCCACAGTGGCACCCGCGGTTTCCGGTACGCCGACCGGCACAGTGACCTTCTTCGATAACGGAACGCATCTGGGTTCTCCTGTTGAATTGACCGGAAGCGCAGCTCAGCTGGTGGTACCTGGTTTGCTCTCTGGGCAGCACTCGATCACAGCCGTCTATGGCGGTGATCCCAACTTTAGCGCGAGCACCTCCGCGGTAGCGGCCACGGTGACGGTCTCTACTCCGGACTTCACCTTGAATGGTTTGAGCGTGCAGTCGCAGAACGTCATTCCGGGCGGCGTGGCGAGTTACGGCTTCGCGCTTGCACCCCTGGCCGGCGTCTATCCGGCTGTGGTGACCTTCTCGGTGAGCGGTCTTCCGCCGGGCGCCACCGCCAGCTTCTCTCCCGCCAGCCTGTCGGTAAACGCAGGCGCACAAACAGTCACGCTGACGGTACGGACCACTGCCACCACAGCATGGACGATCGCTCCCTCGATCGGCAGCAGGCTAGCGACAACCAGCTTGGCACTATTGCTGGTGCCCCTGTTCGGAGCCAGCCGCATGCGCCGGGGCGGCCGAAAGCCGGGGCCATGGCTGTGCCTGCTGCTGTTAGCAGGGATGGCCACGACGCTCCTGTCCGGTTGCGGCGGCGGCGGTTTCGCCCAGAGCCCCAAGAGCTATCCCTTAACGATTACCGCGACCAGCGGAGCACTGCAACACACCACGAGCGTCACGCTCAACGAGCAGTAACCGAATGAAAACGTGATCAAGCATGCGCAAGCACCGTTGCAGAGCACTCCTTCTGGGAGCGATTACGCGATAGATCTCTGCCTCCACACGGCAGAGGTTTGGAGTACGAAAGCAGATATCCGCGCGGCCTGCGGTGGACATCTCAAGACTTCGAGTATTTACCCCAAGATCTGATTAGCTCAGTGTGAATGAAAATGTAAGCGTTGAGATCACCTGCACCGGAGCGCCATGATCCAGATATGGACGGAAATGCCACTTCAGCAATTGTTCCTGCGCTGCTTGCTGTAAGCCGGGGTTATCGGAGAAAAAATCGTCAACCGACCGCACGTTGCCTTCGCGGTCCACGACAACCCTCATCACCATGGCTCCCCTACGCGCTCCAGACGGGAGATCTGGCCAATGAGGAGCAGGTGTTTCAAGGCTCAACTTCCGCAGCTTCATTTCCGGAACAACCAGCACGCGAAGCTGTTTCTTGAGTGGGGTCGACTTATGGATGAGAAACAGTCTTTCATCCGAGTCAGGCAGGTTTTCCAGCAGCGTGACCTTCGCGGTTAACTGCGGTCCTCCCTGGCTCTGCGCAGTCAGTCGCCGAGCTATCTGCTTCCCGTGAAAGTCTTCATATTCGTGTAGCGCGACATCCCAATCGATGTCGCCGCCATACACCATCAGCCCTGTATCCCGCGAAATAGCAATGGAAGCGGCGATCGACTTGGTGGTGATTCCATCCGTTCCGGGAATCTCCCAGGCGGCCCGGATCTGACCTGGCGTGCCATCAGGCTTCGTGACACTCTGGTGCAATGCGGCCAGCTGATCAAGCCTGGGCACGGTGTTGACCAGCTCTACTGTGAGATTGCGGAGCAACTCCGGGAAGACCGGCCCTGCATCCTGTTCCTCGACCTTGTCACCATTGACGATGAGCGTCTGGGAGAACGCCCGCGAGTGGAATTCCCGCCGCCACACCGTAGGCGACTGCCACCACTCCTCGACCACGGCCGCATACTGAGGATCGTGTGTCGTCTCGTCCGATATCTTGGCTTGCAAATGAAACGGCACGCCATTGGGTGCGGCGAGCGTGGAGCGGCTTGCCGCCTCCGCAACGGCATCCTCTAGAGGAATCATCTGTTGAGACCTGACGGTGTTCGGTAGCAGAGTCGCACCGATCAAGAACGCTACGCAGAAAACTCCCTTATGCATTTCCATCCTTTGTTTTAAACTAACAGGCCTGCGGTCGTGCTCGGCTCACATTGGTTCGAGTGAGATGCGCTCGCTGATTTGGCAGAAGGTGGCCGGACGGTTTCGTTCCTTTGCATCGACAAGAGGCTGACGGTTTTCGCTCTGTCCATCAGGCGAATGGCCGTACGCAGCGGAAACCGATATTGGATGCTGAACTGTCTGGCGTGTTGGTGGTTCGCGCTGCGACGCGATAACGGTTGCAGTATGACGCATGGCAGAGAAATGATCCACCTTTCATCACTTTGCTTTGTCCATCCGAAGGACCGGTCGGATCGTTCAGCGTTGTGCCCGAAGAAAATGAAGATTGGAACCAGTCCGCGCACCACTCCCACACATTGCCAGTGACGGAGTAGAGGTCGTACCCATTGGGCGGAAAGGCATCTACCGAGCAGGTGCCTGCGTATCCATCGTCCGCCGTATCCTGTGCGGGAAATTGCCCCTGCCAGATGTTGCACCGGTGCTCGCCATTCGGGGTAAGCTCATCGCCCCAGGGGTAGAGCTTTTGCTCCAGCCCGCCTCGTGCAACGTATTCCCATTGCGCTTCTGTGGGTAGTGCTTTCTTTGCCCATGCGGCGTAAGTTGCAGCGTCATTCCATGAAACGTGGACAACAGGGTGCGTCAGCCTCTCGTGAATGCTGGACCCCGGTCCTTCCGGTTGCTTCCAGAATGAACCGGGAACTTTGCACCACCATGGGGCTGCAGCCACCGTATCTTCCACTAACTCGTCGAATCGATCTTCGGGAATGTGCGACCAGAAGACGAACGACCATCCGAAATGCTCCGCTTCCGTGCGATAGCCGGTGTTCTGTACAAATGCAGCAAAGTCCGTATTGGTGACTGGAAACTTATCGATTTGAAATGGCGAAAGGGAGACGGCACGTACAGGTCCTTCGCCATCTCCGGGGAAACCGCCGGGATAGTCCGTTCCCATGAGAAACGTGCCGCCGGGAAGCGAGACCATGGAGTCCGCCACGTCCCTATGGCTGTCTTCACGACTCCACGCCTGGCTTGATAAGGCTGCGGCTGCTCTTTCATGAGCAGCCGCAGGTGCGCAGCAGGAAGCTGGGAAATCTTTGCCCATATCTTTATTGTGCCGCTCATTGCTCAATCTGTAACTTCTCTCATTCCCTTCTATTTTTGACTCCCGTTTCTATGCAGTCGCCGATACTTTTCTTTCTGGAATTGTTGCCTGCAGTTTCTGCAGGCGATTCCATAAATCATGTTGCAGCGTTTGATATTCAGGCCGATCGTAGAGGTTCTGCGTCTCTCCCGGGTCGCTGGCAAGATCGTAGAGCTCGAACTCCTGCGGCTCCATTACGTAATGGATCAATTTGTAGCGCTCGGTGCGGATACCGTTGTGGGGGCGAACACCTTCAGGATTCGGCCACTCGAAATATTCGTAAAACCATTCCTGGCGGAAGGACGGGTCGGCAGCTTTTGCCAGAGGAAGAACGCTTTTTCCCTGCATGTGCTCTGGAATCGGCACACCGGCAAGATCGAGGAAAGTTGGCGCCAGGTCGGTATCGAGAACCATCTCGTCGCGGACTGTTCCGGCGGGAATGCGCTTGGGATAGCGAATCATCAATGGCACGCGGATCGATGGCTCGTGCATGAGGCGCTTATCGAAGAGGCGCCATTCGCCAAGAAAATATCCATGATCCGAGCCTTGCACGATGGCGGTGTCGTCGAGAATATTTTTCTTTTCGAGATAGCTGAAGATGCGGCCGATGTTTTCGTCCACCGCTACAAGACCGGAGTAGTAGTCTTTCACGATGCCTTCATGCGATCCACAGGCAACGTGCGTCGGGGTGGTTCCGATCTTGTTCTCGGCATCGACAAAACTTTTTGGCTTTCCCGGATATCCTTTCAGGTCATCGTCAAAAGTTGCAGGCTTCGTAATTGTGGTTTCGCGGTAAAGATCGAAATGACGCCGTGCCCGGAAAAACGGCTCGTGCGGCGCAACGAACCAAACGAGCAGGCAGAAGGGTTTGTCGCCGCGATCTTCTTCGAGCCATGCCAGAGCGCGATCCACGGTCAGATCGTCGGGATAGATGTTGTGGTATTGCTTCTCGGGGCCAACCTGGCCTTTTCGGCCTTCTTTGAAGAACGGGTTCGCGTAATTGTTGCCCGGATTGTTGTGGCCAAAATAATAGTCCCAGTAGCGGTCTTCCACACCATTGCGGATGTGTACCTTGCCAAGAATGGCGACCTCATAGCCGGCTTCGTGAAGAAGATCGGTGAAGATGGGAATGTCGGTAGGCAAAGGTGTATTCAAATGCTCGTTGGACAAGGCTCCTGTGGAGCGTGAATACATGCCAGTGAGCGTGGTTGCGCGCGCAGGCGCGCAGAGAGCGTTCGTGCAGAATGCATTGCGGAAGCGTATGCCCTCGCGTCCAATCCTGTCATGGTTGTGAGTCTTTAAAATGGGATTTCCAGCGATCGAGAGAGCATCGGCGCGCTGTCCTTCCCCAAAGAAGAACACCAAATTTGGCCGCTTTGGCTTCGCTTCAGCAGAGGCCGTTGGGCGGCTGACTTGCGATGCCAGCAATGTGCCGGCTACTGCGAGTGATCCCTGCAGGAACTCACGCCTGGTTGCCTCCTTGCCCGTTTGTTCCACAGTTTGATTCTTTTGATCGAGCCCATTTTGTTGCGACATTCCATTTCTCCTATGTGCGGTCCTTGATATCAGAAGGAAAACTTTAACTTGAAGTTGATATTGCGTGGATCGAGAGCAGAATTAATCGTTCCAAATGCGGCACTCCCATATGTGGTCCCTATTCCATTAAATGCCGGATGGTTGAAGAGGTTGAAGAACTCAGCTTCGAACTTGGCTGTGACTGGTGTTTCAGCAAATATATGGAAGGTCTGTTTCTTTGAGAGATTGAATTGCGTGCTGTTCAACCCCGGCATGCGAATGACATTCAACCCCTCATTGCCGAACGTGCCAAGCGCTGGCATTGCGAATGCGGCTGTATTGAAGTATGCGTTGATATTGCCGGGATGAATTTTATAGGGCCCGACAACGTTGGGCCTCTGGCCGGTATTGCCGACACCGGCGCGATCGGTTGAGGTGGTGATCGTGGTCGGCAGCCCGGACTGGAACGTCGTCACTCCGCTCGCTTCCCATCCGCCCAGAAGAACTGCGGGAAGGGAATGCCCGTGTTGGTAGAAGGGCAAATCGTAAACGTAGTTGAAAGTTAGAATCTGCGGGCGATCATACGCAGTCGGTCCATTTTCGTTGATGAACTGGCTCTGCCCCACCTGCGCTCCCAGCGCCTTTGAATAGGTATAAGAGGCCTCGAAGAGCAGCCCGTGCTTGAATTGACGGTGGGCATCGGCCTGCAGCGCGTTGTAGTTCGCGGAGGCTGAGCGAACATCGTAGTTAATAGCCGCGTATCCAAGATAAGGGCGCACGGTATTCACATTCGTCGTGCCACTGGCGACGGCAACGCTGGGCTGCGCCTGATTGATATTCGGGGCCTGGTCGAGGTGCTTTGCCTGGTTTCCTACATAGCTCACGGCCAGGACTGTAGAGAAGGGAAGTTGCTTCTCGACCGTCAGGCTCCATTGCTGGACGGCCGGATACAGCTTATTTGTATCGAATGCGGCGACTGTGGGCGGGAAGGCTGTCTGCGTTCCAGAGACGAATCCGCTCAGAGTTGTGTTGTAGATGGTGGCCGATTGCGAGAACGGCGGATTGCTGCTGAGGCTCTCGTGGTTGTCATTGTCCCAGTGGTAAAAGATGCCGTATCCCCCTCGAATTGCGGTCGTCGTCGAGCCGAAGGGCGCCCAGGCAAAGCCGATGCGGGGACCAATGTTGTTGCGTGCAGGCGTCAGGCTCTGTGGAAGATCGAGACCTTTCTGATTGGTTGGCGTAATGATTCCATTCAGCGGATCGCCGGTACCGGCTACAATCGCGCCGGACGCGGTGATCTGCGGAGCCTTGGTGGAATTGTAAAGCGAAGGTACGAAGTCGCTGATGTTGTTGTATTTTTCATAGCCGTTCGGCGCTCCTTGAAAGACTGTGTCGCGCACGCCCAGATTCAGAGTTAGATCAGGCAGAATTTTCCAATCGTCCTGAACATAGGCTTCGAACATATTAGCGAAGAGGTAGTCATTCGGTACGGCACTCTGTTCAGCGTAGCTGTACGCGTCGCCTAGCAGGAAATCGGCTACGGCATTGCCCGTCGCACTGCCGGTGAAGCTGAAAGACCCGGCCTGGCCAGCGTAGGGATAGCGATCAAATTTCTGTATGCGGAGGATATTGAGTCCCGCTTTGAATGTGTGCGTCTGCAGCTGCTTGGTAAAGTCATCACGCCAGGTGTAGACATTGTTCGTGTTGTTGGTAAGTCCCTGTGCGCCGATTGAGGAATAGCCGCTGAGAGTAATTGTTGGAATCAGGTTGAATCCATTCGCATTGTAAAGCGAAGGAATGGTCAACGATGATGGGCGCTGACCGGTAGCGTCGGGCGTCTGCGTGATTGCATTGCGCGAAAAGCCTACAGTGGCCTGATTGAGGGCAGTCGCGGTGAGAATGTGCGTCCACTGCAGCACGAGGTTTTGTCCTGGCTTGGCGAAGAAGCCTCCAATCGTTGGGAAGGACTGGTTCGATGGCTTCAGGATTGCCTGATCCTGGCTCCAGCTGTCGTGAGCATAACGAGCCATCAGGCTGTCATGCTCGCCCAGCGCGGAGTCGATGCGGATCAACTCTTCGCGCCAGTTTGTCTGGCTCTTGGGGCTTACGGAATAGTTCGTCGAGCCGGAACGGTTCGGCAAAGGGAAGTAGGTGTTCAGCAGAATGCTCGCATTGGGGTCGATGCTGCCTGACGGAATGATGTTGTTCGGAAACGGCTCTCCGGTCGCAGGATTGATGATGGACGTCGACAGTTCCTGGAAGTTGCCGCTGCGTAGAGCAGCATCTGGCGTGGTTGCCGTGAATGTGCTTTGCGGTGATGCGGTGAAGCTAGTAAGTTCCGGCCCGATTCGTTTGTCCCAGGCTTCCGACCAGAAAAAGAAGAGTCCCTTTTTGAAGTTGTTGTCCGCATGCGGGAAAATGCGTCCGCCGACATCGTAGCCAAAGCTGTTGTCACGCAGCGGTGGCTTCACAGTGTTGAAGTAGTTGCGCGCATTCAGGGCATCGTTCGAGAAAATTTCGTAAACGTCTCCGTGATAGTGCTCGCCGCCGGAGCGCGTCACAACGTTTACCAGGGCATATCCATAGCTTCCGATATCGGCAGTGAAATTGCTCTTATGGATCTGCACTTCCTGGATTGCTTCCGTCGGCGGAAAGAGATTCAATCCGCGGTTGCCGCCCGTATCCATTGCGAGAATGCCGTCATAGGTGAAGGCGTTGGAGTTGATCCTGCCGCCGTTGATGGACATCAGCGGATTGCCTTCCTGGCCAAGTCCCATGCGTTGTCCGGTTTGGCTGGAACTGACACCCGCGCCCAGCGAAAGAAACTGGGTGAAGTTCCGGCCATTCAAGGCGAGCTCCGTCAGCTGCGTACCGGAGACAAGCGTGCTCACGCCTCCGTTAGAGGTTTCGAGTGCGGGCGCGGCTGTCGTTACGGTTGCGGTTTCAGAAACTGTTCCCACGCTGAGGTGAACATTGATGGATCGCGTCGAATCGGCCTCGAGCGTAATGCCGTTTTGTTCCGAGGCTTGAAACCCGGGAGCCTCAACGCGAAGCTGATATTCGCCGGCTCGTAAAGCCGAGGCCATGTAGAGTCCTTTGTCATTTGTTGTGACAGACCGGGTCAAGCCGGTTGCGGTCTGCAGCAGAGCTACGCGTGCGTTGGCAATGATGGCCCCGGAAGCATCGGTGATGGTTCCTGTGATCGTTCCAGTTCCAGTTGTCTGCGCAGAGAGAATGGGAGCAACGCTGAAGATAAGCGGAACAGCAAGCAAAACACGCAAAAATCGAGTGAGGTACATGAAGACATTTCCTTTGTGTAGATGCTGGTGAAGGAAAGTCTTATCGGAAGAGAAAACACCTCAGACGCAAACCGAACCAAAGAAATGGATCCCGTGGCACTTGGGCACGAGGCCAACCCTATAGGTAGCTCTGATTTGTTTTGAACTTAATTTGCTGTCTCGATTTACCGGCGACATCGGATATGCGATTCAGTCATCTCCCGACAAGCCTGGACCACAAGTAAGGGTCAACAGCCGGAGAGACAACAAGCGAACGCAGGTAAATGAGATGAACACATTGGAATATAGAAAAAGTTATAACACACTCAAGGCTGGTGGCACGATTTCGGGAATGAAAAACACAACCAGCCTCAGACACGCGACTTGGCGATGTATCGTCGACTGACTCAGCGCCGGAGTATCACGCGGTCTATGCAACTTTCCACCTGGTTTCCCGCGACACCGTTTTTCGTGAATGAGGTTTTGGCTATCATCAAGACATTGACTGGGGACCATACATCGTGAACATATCTGCTCCTCCCATCCACACGCGGCATCGCGGCTTCGATCTCTTGCGCGTCATCGCCATTTATATGGTCATGCAGATCCACACGGGCGAGTTCGAGTACATAGGCTCAGGCGGAACCGTACTGCACACGGCTGGAGCCTGGGCAGTGGGATGGACAAACTCGCTCCTGCGCGTCTGCGTGCCGCTTTTCGTGATGATTACCGGATTCTTCCTTTTCCCCGTCGGGGATGAACGCAAATTCTTCCGGAAGCGCTTTACCCGCGTGCTAATTCCCTTTGTGATCTGGTGCGCGGTTTACGCTTTCTATTACTACGCGCAGGGGGCGATCTCCCTTCAGACCGCTCTGCTCAACATCGCAAAAATTCCTGTCAACTACGGCACTGAAGTCGGCCATCTGTGGTTTGTCTATATGCTGATGGCGATTTACCTCATCGCGCCTGTGTTCTCACCGTGGATCGTTTCGGCAAGCCGGAAGAGCATGGAGCTCTTCCTGGCGCTATGGGCCATCACACTGTTGCTGCCCTTCATTCACCTGTTCTTCTCAGCCGTATGGGGCGAGTGTTATTGGAATGCGACGCCAACCCTCTACTACTTCTCAGGCTTCATCGGCTATGCCGTACTCGCCGCTTACATCAAGCGATTCTGGATGGCGCCTTCGTTGCGTCTCGATTGGATCGCAATCGGCATGGTTGTTGCAGGCTACTCCGTTACCCTCGCAGGATTCCTATACAGACTTCGTTACGAGCACGAAGTAAAGAGCCTTGAGTTGACGTGGAACTTCACCACGCTGAACGTCGCGGTCATGACAGCGGGAATTTTCCTGCTCTTCCGAAACCTTCGTGCAGAACGCGGAAACAGTCTCCTATGGCGGATCATCGACGATCTTTCGCGCATGAGCTATGGCATGTATCTGGCGCACATCATCGTACTCAACGCGATTCACTCCCTCGTGGCGCCGCTCATTGAAAATCCGTTTCTGCGAATACCTGCGATCGCATTCACAACCTTCGTGATTACCTATCTCGGGGTCAAGCTGCTCTCTCTGTTGCCGTGGAGCAAATACCTTGTCGGATAAGCCTCCAAGCACCGGATGCACAGCCGTATTGCTCCAGTAGCGCACCTTTTCAAAAACTTCGATCTCGACAGGTGATAACAGGGCGATGCCTTTTCCAAACCAGCTCATGGCCCAATCACAGGTTCCGGCTGGATGTGGTCTACACGTACATTACCAACCGGTAAAGTACGAAATGGCAGTCATTCGTCCGCGACCCAGGAAGACGCCGTTCCAAGGGACTGAAACATCTCGATGAGTGATTCGATTTGGCAACAACTGACCGAAGATTGGTGCTCAACTCCCGAATGGCCAACAATTTGCGAGTGATCTCTGTTTTCGGGACACTCGTGGATTCGTCACGCATCATCTGTGCTTGGCGCGGTGCCCTATCGGGGCTATGGTCACATCAGAGTTAGTTAAGATTGTGCCAAGGCGAGTCGAATGAAAAACACTTCCTGCGTGTGACTAATGCTCCCGTTCTTATTGGTATGTCGCCCGCTATTCGCGCAACAACTTGTGATATCAATGGACTGTTTGCGATCTCACGGATCAAGCTGCGAGAGTATCTATAAAAATGTCCATTGATCGTCGTCATTTGTTGAAGTACATCGCGGGGGCGGGTCTGTTCAGCTTGACTGCTCCTCTTCTACCAGCCGAAGAGCAGGTTGCGCGCGCGACTCGCGGAATGCCTGCCCCACGCATTCAAGACATCAGCGTCATTGAAACCGAGCCCGCCGGCGTACGGCTCACCGTCGTCAAAATCACGACCGACCAGGATGGGCTATACGGATATGGCTGCGCCACATTCACGCAGCGAGCCGATCTGGTAAAGCCGGCGGTTGAAAAGTATCTGAAGCCATTCCTGCTGAATAAGGCAACGGACAGGATCGAAGATATATGGCAATCCTGCTATGACAGTTCTTATTGGAAGAACGGGCCAGTACTGAACAATGCCCTCAGCGGTATCGACCAGGCTCTTTGGGACATCAAAGGCCGTCAGGCGGGAATGCCGGTGTACCAGCTCGTCGGCGGAAAATGCCGGGAAGCTGTCGACACCTATGCGCACGCCAGCGGCAATGAGTTTCAGGAGGTCGTCGAGAACGCAAAACAATATATGGCGCAGGGCTTCCGCAATGTGCGTGTCCAGGTGGGAATCCCCGGAATGGCGGGCTATGGTTCATCACACAGCGGAGCTGTGCCTTTGAAAGCGCTCCACGATAAACCGCTCTTCGAGCCTGCCTACGACATGCGCCGCTCGTTGAAGCTTCTGGAAATCAGCCGTAAGGAACTGGGCGAGGAAGTTGGGCTGCTGCACGACATGCACGAACGCCTTACGCCCAACGAGGCTGTGCTCTTCTGCAAAGAAGCCGAACAGTACAAAATGTTCTTTCTCGAAGACCCGCTCTCCCCTGAAGACCTCGGCTACTTCCAGCAGATTCGTCAGAACTGCGCGACGCCAATCGCCATGGGGGAACTCTTCAACAGCCCGCATGAATGGCAGCCGCTGATCGAGGGACGACTGATCGACTATATTCGCGTGCATGTTTCACAAGCAGGCGGATTCAGTCCGGCGCGCAAAATCGCAATCCTGGCCGAGCAGTATGGCGTGAAAACTGCATGGCATGGCCCAGGCGATGTTTCGCCGGTCGGCCACATGGCCAATGTGACCCTGGATATTGCCTGCTACAACTTCGGCATTCAGGAATATTCGCCCTTCAACGAACGCACGCAGGCAATCTTTCACGGCTGCCCGGAGATGAAAGATGGATACCTCTGGGTAAATGAGAAGCCGGGTTGGGGCATCGAGATCGATGAAAAAGAGGCGGCCAAATCTCCGTTCACGCCTGGACAGAACAACCTGAATGGCGGCTGGGGAGAGATACGGCTACGCGACGGCACCGTCATTAAGCAGTAGAAGCAGAAGAAGCGGAGTGCAAGTATATCGAGCAGATAACTTGTAGCGGATCCTACAGCTTCTTCAATAGAGACAGAATGCAGACAGACCAGCGTCATTCGGAGCCACAGGCGAAGAATCCATGCGATGCTTGTTTCTCAACTACAGCTCATGGCTTTCTTCGCGTAGCATTCTTTCGATAGGCGCCGCGTTCTGAACCACTGCCGGAAGCATCTCCACCACCGCAGCCTATCTGGCCAGCCCCGCACTCTTTCCAGATCTTTTCCCAATTCCACATCCCGCTCGTCGCCACGTTCGTCAACGGGAATCCAAGCTGGTGCGCAAGCATACATACCTGTCCGCGATGATGAGCTTCATGAGCAAGCATGTAGCACAACATTTCCGGGCCAACCGGCCAGGGGTGAGCCCACCCGTCTCTGCGAAACGTCTCGACGCGACCCTCATCGCCAAGCGCATCCGCAAGCATCTCCGTGCAGCGAGCGGCGCTCTCGGCCAATCCCGCGCGGGCCTGCTGCGGCGTGCAGCTCGCCCGATTGAGCTGCGGCGGAACCTTCAGGTGCGGAGCTGTAAGCCTGATCCACTTAGTGCGAACATTGTGCATGTGCGTGAAAATCGCCGCAATACTGCGGACATTGCCGGGCGGTTTGGCCCTCCACGCGGCCGCGTCGAGCTCTTCGATGAGAAGCTGGTTCACGCGATCGTTCGCGGCAAAAATCTGCACTGCCGCTCGCCCGAGTTGAGAGTGAACCTTGTCTTGACGAGTCGTCACGGCTTCCTGCTCCCTGACTACCTATCGTAGACCGATAACTCCTTCCGCGCCGTCGGCAAATCAGCGCCACGTGCCCAGGGCAGAATCACGATCCGACAGAGTCAGCCTCTCGAACGCTTCCACTAGACATTGTTCGCGCTGTCGCCGCCTGTTACGTCGTACGTAGAGCCGGAAACCATGCGCGCCGCGTCAGAAGCCAGGAATACGACGACCGGAGCCATCTCTGCAGGATCGATCCATGGCACTCCAAGAATCGATTTGCCCTGCAGTACCTTGCGAGCCGTCTCTTCGTCCACTGCTTTGTCGCCCGTCGGCGTACGTCCTGCCACCTGCAGCGCTTGTTCGTATCTTTCCTCGTGGCGTGTCAGCGGTGTGTCGATCAGTCCCGGCACAAGGCAGTTCACGGTTATGCCATGCCGGCCCAGTTCCATCGCCGCAGACTTCATCAAGCCGATGATGCCCCACTTGGAGGCCGAATATGCTGCGCCGTTCAGCGTGCCGTGCCGTCCTTGAGTCGATGTGGTCATGATGATCCGGCCATGCTCCTGCTGCACCATGTACGGCGCGAAGGCGCGCACGGCATTTGCTGTACCCGTCAGATTCACATCGATCTGGATGTGCCAGTCAGGATCTTCCATTTGCAGCAATGGACGGAACGCCTGAATACCAGCGTTGGCAAACAGGATGTCAATGTGACCGAACTCCGCGTTGATCGTCTCTGCAGTCTTGCGCAGCGCGGGAAGATCGCGTTGGTCCAGCACAAAACTCTTCCACTGGACGCCTTCGCTTTTGACCATGTCTCCAGTCTGATCCAATTCGGCGCGAGTTGCGGGTTCAACGCCTGAGCGTGGATCGACGACAGCGCAGATGTCAATTCCAACTACGTTCGCACCGCTATGCGCCAGTGCCACCGCTGCTGACCGGCCAATCCCGCGTGCCGCTCCGGTCACGACAGCCACTCTGCCATTGAGTATGCGTCCCCAGGATTCTGTCTTAGCCTGTGTCATTTGTCCCTCCAATGTTCCTGTAAGTGAAACCGCGCTCAGAGCCGCTGAACCCGCTGCCAAAAAGGCTCGGCGCGATACCATCGCCTTCGCTCCATTGTCTTGCATAAGCACCTCCACCGTCTTTCTTATGACAGTTTGGCAAAACCAACGGCCACAGCGCTTTCTCAAAGAGCGCATAATTTTGAATTTTTCCGGTGTTCTTCTGGCGGCATGTACGAAGAGTTACAACAAGACAGAAATCTATCGCCGGGGAGCAGTGAGCGATGCGCGGAAACGCCCCGGCGTCATCCCTGCCAGTTTGCGAAAGGTCGTGATGAACTGGCTCTGGCTGGAAAAGCCGCACTGCATCGAAATCTCTACGAGCGGCAGATTCTCTATCTTCAGGAGCTCCTGCGCGCAGGCGATGCGGCGATGATTCACATACTGATGTGGCGTGAATCCCGTGGACTCGCGAAAGAGCACAGCGAAGTGCTGCGGGCTTAATCCAACAACCTCCGCCAGAGCCTGAATCGAGAGATCGCGTTCCAGGTCAGCTTCGATGTACTCCCGTACGCGACGTTCACGGGCCGGCCCCAGGCCACCTGTCGCATACGCTGCCTCGCCCTTCCGTACGCTGTAGGCGCGAAGCAGGCGCACGCAAAGCGTCGTGACCGCAGCGCTTGCTACAGCGACATTCAGATGCCCGCTCTCTGACTCCAGATAAAGCAAACGGGCGAGTTCTTCGATGAGTAAATCTCGAACCAGATAGGTGGGCTGAAGTTCCAGGGAGTCTTGCTGCAAGACGTCCAGGGCAAGCCTTCGGAGAAACTCTTCGCGGATGTAGATATGAATCAACGCGGCTCGCCGCTGCCAGAGTGTCTTGTGCGGAACGCGCGCAGGAATCACGCTGACTGCGTTTCCGATAAATTCCTTGCTTTGACGAATCTTTCCCGTTGCCCGCCACTCCGCATGCATATGCGCTGGCTCAAGCCCCACGGTCACCTGAACGCAGTCGTGCACATGCTCCTGCCATGTACTGCGCGGCTGTTTGGCGGCATAGACGCTGAAGCCTTCTCCATCAAACCAGAAGTGATCTTCGGGTAGCGGGTCGCTCGCTCCCACCAGAATCATCCGTTCCTGCGATGGCCCTGTCACGCTGTCCATTCGCTCCTCAGTCGCCGAAGTGTATCCAGTCTAAAGAATCCAAAACTTCCGGAAGAACCAAAGATACATGATAGGTTCACGAAAGCCAGACTGTATCTGAGGTTGGCCGAGCAACCGACGACTGCACCTCGGCAAAAAGGAAAAACACTTGAATACAGCACTTTCCACAAAAATAATCTCGACAGATGCCCTCACCCAAGACGCCGAAATCTTTGAGTACAGTAAGGCCGCAGACCCTATATCTTCCGGAGCGACGCCGCGCATTCCAGTCAAGCAGTTCTCGCCTGAACTCTATGCGCACGGCGCGACACATATCGTGGCACTCGATCTGAGCAGAGAGTTGAAGACCGACTATCCCGTAACTGGCCCCGGCGTGCTCGCGAGCTTCGTGCGCATCAAGGCTGGCGAGTCGATTGCGACTTCAGCGGATGCCACCAGCGAGTTCTTCTACGTCATCCGCGGAAACGGCTACACCGAGACCGACGAGGGCGCGATCGAGTGGAGCGAAGGCGACATCTTCGCGTTGCCCGGTATTGGTGCTACGCACTACGCGGAAGCCGATGCCGCCTTTTACATGGTGGATGACTCGCCGCTGCTCGCCTATCTGGGCGTGGAGAAATCAAAGAGCCGTTTTCAGCCGACCCTGTACACGCATGCCATGATCATGACCGAGCTGGAGAAGGCCAAGAACGACCCCAACGCAGGCAAGCGCAGCCGCGTAAGCGTGCTGCTGGCGAATAAGAACTTCGACCAGACGCTCACCATTACGCATACGCTCTGGTCCATGTTCGGCATCGTGCCTCCCGGTACGCGGCAGCTTCCGCACCGTCATCAGTCCGTTGCACTCGATTTCGCAGTCGAGGCGAAACCCGGCGTCTACACATTAATTGGTCCGGAACTGAATGCGGACGGCTCCATCAAAGACGCGATCCGCGTGGACTGGGTGAAGGGTGCTGCGTTCGTCACACCCGCCGGCTACTGGCATGAACACGTCAATGAGTCCGGTGCGGATGCCTACGTGATGCCGATTCAGGATGCCGGTTTGCACTCCTACCTGCGCACACTGGACATACAGTTCTATCTCGAAGACTAACCCTTGTTTCTCTCCCCTCCCGCGGTGGTCCCCTCCCGGGACCACCGCAACAACGGGTCTTTGCATCTGCGGTCACCAATAACAGGGCCTGGGACAAGGTCTGATGTACATGACGCCTTGGAATGGTGGAAAGGTTGGTGGAGGTTGACCGTTCCCTGGAGGAAGGAGATGTTCATCAACCGTATAAGTGTACGTTCCAGGCTCCGTAGTCTTGGGGATGGTACACGTCACGGACTGATGATTGCTTCCCGCGAGTTCTGTTTCCTGGCACGGGTTCTTGCCCGTCCAGGTGATGACAAATTCAGGTGCTTCGCTTTTAAATTCCACACTGCCGCCCGTCTCGGCATAGATCGCGGGTATGCCGCTTTTCGGATCGGGCAATAGCATGACTCCCTTGACAGGTTTGTGACAGCCGACGAATGAGCCCAACAGCACGCAGGTCATGAGTTTGAATATCATTTGTTTTTTCACGAACCATTCCTCCTCGGGTAATTTCTCTTTCCAGTTGCTATTCCATTTCGGGGATAGCTGTAGTCTTCGACTGCTCCATCTGCCGATAGCGGAAATCCGTCCGGAGCGACTGCAAGTCAGGGACTGGTTCAATCTGGAGAGTAGAAGCGCCCTTGCGAAAACATGCGGCCAGCGTTGCCAGCGCTTCCTCACGCTTTCCGAGCAGCTCTAAGATCCTTGCCTTGTAGAGCTGCGAATCCACATCAGTAGCTCCCAGCGATTCCGCTTTTCTGATCAGCGATGGAGCCGTTTCAGCAGCACCTGACTTGACGCGGTAGAGAGCGAGCAGCATCCAGTCAGGGCCATTCGTTGCATCTGTTTGAAGATGCCGCTCCACCTCTTTCGCGGCCCGCAGATAAGCGCTCCTGGCTTCGCTCGTGCGGTTACGCATGGAGGAGTAGCAATCGCCGAGCTCAAGCCAGTTCGTATGCTCAGCCGGATTCAATTGCACGGCCTTCATGGCAAACGGCAGCGCGTCGGCGTACTTGCCCTGGGAGCGCAGAGCAAGAGAAGTATTTGCTGCTGCCAGATCATTGGGACTCAGTGCCAGGCTCTTCTTGAGGTTTTCAGCCGCGGAAGCAAAGTCGCCAACTACAAGATATTCACCACCCAGATTGGCAAAGGCCATCGCGCTTCCCGGTGCGGCGACGCTCGCAGCGCGAAAGGCTTTGATCGCCTCCTGGTATTTCCCCTGCCGGTCCAATGCATAACCCAGATCGTTGTGAATCACCCACCAGTTGGGACGCTCCATTAAGACTCTGCTATAGGTTCTCTCGGCATCTTCAAAGCGGTTCTGACGAACGTAAACGCTCGCCTGATTCAACAGCGTCTTTGGGTTAGAAGGATCGAGCGCAATCGCTTTCGCAAACTGTTCCAGCGCGCCCTCCTCGTCTCCCATTTGTTCCAGCAAGACCGCCTTAGCGACATAGCCTTCCACGAGCCCCGAATCCAGCGCCAATGCGCGTTCACAATTTCCACGCGCAAGTTCGAGAGCACCTGCGTTCCCCCGAAGGCTGTAGAGATGGACATAGGCCAGGGCCAACTTTGCATAAGCAAGTGCGTAGTGTGAATCCAGCTCAATTGCCTTCCGGTATTTCTCGATCGCTGCATCGAGTCCCGTGTCATTTGGCTGCCCCATCAGAGCCTCCGCAGACTGGAAGGCAGTAAAAGCCGCAGTCGATTGTGTTCCCGGCTGGATACGCTGGTTGTGCTGTTGATAGCGGCTTAGGTTGAGCAATGACCCTGCCGCATGGACGGCCTTGGCAGGGAGCGAAGTGACCTCATTCTGCGCGCTTGTAATTCTCTTTTCCCGCAGCGTCTGAGTAGACAACGGGTCGAGCAATCGCAGTAGGAGTTGAAAACTTTTGGGTTCATACGAACATGTGGCGGCCAGAACCAGATTTGTTCCCAAGGGGTCGCATATCTCCTTCAAATGAGCGGCGCCTGAAACATCCGTGAGCACATCCTCAGGCGAAATCACGAAGAAGTCCCGGTCAAACGCCTCGAGACGTGCAAGTTCACCCTTGATTGCACTGATGACGCCGGTCAACATCGGCGTAAGACGAACGTCGGAAGTTTTCGGCCAATTCAGCAGCGCCACAAACCGCTTCCCCGGCAGCGGGTGCAGGAAATTATCAATCTGATCCCAATCCTTCCAGACGCCCGCACCTGCCAATCCAGCGGTAGCCGCAGTCGCGGCGATAAAGCGGCGCCGCGTCCAAAATGCATTGGTTCGAACGTTCGTTGAGGATTTGTCACCGAGTACATTCAATGTCTGCTCGAAAGCTAAACATCTACGTTTGGGATCCTCGCTGAGGCATTCGGTGATCAGATGGACGCAATACGCAGGCAAGCCTGAAGACTTCAGTCGCGGGCTGATTTCTATCGAAGAATGATCGGACACAGCCCTGGGCCTTTGGCCAGTGAAAACCTCATGCAGCACAACGCCGAGAGCGAAAAGATCACTGGCCTGCGACGGAAGGTGCCCCAGAAATAGCTCCGGAGCCATGTAGTCCGGTGTTCCGGCTACGGCTCCTTTACTCGGGAGCGTCGTTTCGGCCTCATCGGCGCGAGCCAAACCAAAGTCCGTGATGCAAAGGCGCACATCAGGACCATTGCCCTCAAGCATGATGTTGTTCGACTTGATATCCCGATGGACGATGCCCGCGGCGTGGATCGCTGCGAGTCCAAGAACGACCTGCCTGAGAATCGCCAGGCCTTCCTCAACAGGTATGGAGCCGGACTCCCTCAATTGTGCTGCCAGCGTTTCACCAGGCAGAAGCTTCATCGTCAGGAACAAAAAGCCCGGCGATTCCTGTTCACAGTGAAACATCTCGTAAATGGGACAAAGATTCGGATGACTTACTTTCCGAGCCACCAACACTTCTCGCTCGAAACGCCGCTGTTGGTCCGGCTCTCCAGCGATGTGAGGAAGAATTGTCTTCATCGCAACGTGGACACCCTGCAGGAATCGGTCTTCCACCTCATAGACCTCGCCCATGCCGCCCTTTGCGATAAAATGAATCACCACAAAGCGGTCGAGCAGGATATGGCCCGGCGAGAATCTGCCAACCAATCTCTGGCTTGAAGCCGTGTTGCTGTTTTCAGGGGAATGGGATGTTCCGCCAGGATGCATCGCTCGCTCGAGAAAATCGAACGGTGGATTCTGGATAAAGCTGCCCGCGCGCGCATCGTCGGCCAGCATCTCTTCAACCATGCGCCTTAGTCCTGGATTGCTATTGCAGGCTTTACTTAGAAAGGCGGAGCGCTCCGTTGGTTCGAGCGCAAGTGCGGTCATAAACAACTGTTCCGCCAGCTCTCGTCGAGTTTCCATAGAGCCCTCATTCCATAAAGCACAGACTTAGTCCGATTTCTGTCAGGCTGTGCACTGCTGGAACGAGGTCAAGTTGCAAACACAGCACTACTAGTTCCGGGAACCGTTGAACAGTAGAGCCAGGGAATCCGGTTTGCGATCCTCAAAAGGATGGTGCTGATATGTGGGGGAGCGTAGCAGAATATTACTCCAACAACTCTAGAAAATGGTATTTACCTTGTTCCTCGCGATGGAATCAGCGTCTTTTCCCCAGGATTCGCGGTAATCGTTCGGGGAAAAAGCTGGCCCGGCGGTCGTGCCGCCGGGCCACGCAGAAGCAAAGCCATTCCTTGTTACTTGAGTGCAACGAAGGTCTGATCATTGCTGCGAAGTTGAGCTTCCTGCGACCGGGCTCTCTTTTCCAGCTTCGACTTTGGAAGTTGCACGTTCATCGAAGCGGATGAGCACAGAATCTTGCTCAGGAAGTACTGATGGCCATATCGATTGAAGATCAGCTTACCGGGTTTCGACACATCTCCAGGGGCAGCATATGAGGCGTACGCCATGCTGAATACTCCGACATTCTGCCCGGGACTCTGAATCTGGATGATATTGGGCGAAATCGTGTCTGATGTCAGCAAGTACGTTCCTGAGGGAAGAAGCTTGCCTCCCGCTGTGAAGTCGAACGGAATGTCCGCCTTGACTACGTGATTCTGCGCCGATGCATGACTGGCCACGATGAGGCTGGCCAGACAGAACGCCATTGCGATGATTCGTTTCATGATCTGTCTCCTTTTTAGAGGCGTCCTATGACCGCCTTCACTCTTTAAAGCGGAATCTGCACGCAGAAAGTGCAGAAGCTTCTGCTACGACCGGCAAAAAATATTCAGCACTGGAGAAAATGAATGGAGTTGCAATGTCACGCGCATAGAGCCTAGCCTGTTATCCCTGCAGGTCGGCGGGGCCTCTGGCAGTGCATACGCTCACCCTGGCTTTGAGCTGTAATTCTTGCCATCAAGCTGGAGCTAAGTCCTATGCATGCAGCTCACGGTGAAGTCACGATGCTGTTGCAGGCCATGAAGAGCGGCGACGAGTCTGCAGCCGAAAAGCTATTGCCCCTTGTTTACAAAGAACTCCATCGGTTAGCCAGGTCATACATGTACCGGGAGCGTCCCGACCACACCTTGCAGCCAACAGCTTTGATCAATGAGGCCTACATGCGTCTCGCCTGTGACGAGATTGACTGGCAGGGACGCCAGCATTTCATCGCCGTCGCAGCCAACGTCATGCGCCGCGTGCTTGTCGACCATGCGCGAGCCCATCACGCCGACATGCGGGGAGGCCAGTTTCAGCGCGTTGAGTTGAATGAGGATCTTGCGATCTCTGAGAAAGATTCAAACGAAGTACTTGCTTTGCATGAAGCGCTCAACCATCTGGAAGCGTTCAATCCGAGGCAGGCAAAAGTTGTCGAGCTGCGCTACTTCGCCGGACTGTCCGTAGAAGAGATCGCAGGTATCTTGAAAGTGTCCATACGATCCGTAAAGAGCGACTGGGCCCTGGCCAGAATCTGGCTATTCAAAGAAATACAAGGGCCTCCTGCTGATAGAGCTAAAAAAGAAGATAGGTAAAGTACGGGTCGGATCCACCCAAAGTTGATTGTCATTCTGAGGAGCATAGCGACGAAGAATCTGCTTTTCTTCCCGGCAAATTCCTCCCTCTCAAAAGCCCTCGGAGTCCCTCACAGCAATCATGCGGAAAAATCTCTTCCTAAATTTAGTCGTCCCAACAAGCATTGGCAGAGAATATACGCCTGATCCGATATCCTGATAGTAGGTACCGGAAAATCCACTGGATGCTAGCGGTTGTCCTTGTGCAAGTAAACACGTCACCCGCAGCCCACATCTGCAGCCAAGTCCTTTTGTTTAGATGAATTTAGCAAAAAGATAGGAGGGAGGGGGGCCCTCCTGGATTCCTGGTGTCCACCATTCTTTGTCTTGACATGGGAACTCGGAGCCGATTACGTTTATCGGCGCACGAAATGAGGCCGGGGTGATGTGTGCCACCGTGGCCGCACCCGTATCGTTGCCTCATGCCAACCACGACCCGAGTGGGAGAGCCACCATGACATCCAGAGCCAAAGCCTGCAGGGGCCAGATTAAATCTGTTCTCAGCTTTTTATTGCTTGTCATCTTCTTCTTTCAGGCATCCCCAGCACGGGCGGCGACCGCCCCTCCAATCCCGGCAGGCTCAGTTCGCATTCACTATTTTCGCCCTGACGGGAACTACACCGGGTGGGCTCTCTACACATGGAATGCCTCGACTGAAAATGCCGTCTGGTGCCAGACCGAGGTATCAGTTACCGGGAGTGACAGTTATGGCGTCTATTTCGACGTTACGGTAAACCCCAACCAGGGCACGCCCACAGGCGATCTTGGATTCATCATCAACAACTGCGCGCAGGGACAGATCAAAGACCCTGGACCAGATCAGCATTTACAAATCACGCAGTTCAACGAAGCGTGGGTGATCCACGGCAACGCGACCGTCTTTACAACGCAGCCTACGCAGCAGCAGATATCGAATAGCATCCTGGGCGTCGAACAGGCATATTGGCTGGACCGCACACACCTTGCGATTCAGCCGCAATACTTCCAGACCGGAGCCACATATGTACTCAACACCAGCCTGACCGGCGGCTTGAATCTAACCAGCACCGGCATCAGCGGCGGAACCCAGATTCCGCTGACGGTTGGGGGAACACTCTCGCAGGATGAGCTGACACGATACCCGCAACTCGCCAGCTATACCGTGCTACAGGTGCCGGCAAGCGTGAAGCTTGCAACCGTTGAGCAGGCTCTCAAGGGACAGATCGCGCTCTCTGTCATAGGGCAAAGTGGCACATTGCAATATGCCACCGGCATTCAGGATGCAGGTGCACTCGATGATCTTTACTATTACCCAGGCAAGCTTGGCGTGGTCTTCCATCATGCAGATCGTTCTGAGAGCGATGATCGGCAAGGCGATGATTCTTCTCCAGTGACGATCAAGTTATGGGCGCCCACCGCACAGTCTGTTTCTCTGTTGCTCTTCGATCAGGAAAATGACACGACGCCATCGGCTAACGTTCCCATGCAAGAACACAATGGTGTGTGGACGGCCCAAGGCAAGAGCAACTGGAAGGGCAAGTACTACCTATACAGCGTGAGCGTATGGGTACAGATCAACGCATCTCTGGAGACGAATGTCACCACGGATCCCTACTCGATCGACATCGCATTGAACGGAGTGAAGAGCCGGATCACGGACCTCGATTCCGATGCGACGAAACCTGATGGATGGGACCATGTAGGCTCGCCCGCGTTGCGAAGCCTGGGCGACTTGAGCTTGTATGAGCTGCATATCCGCGACTTCAGCGTGAATGATCCGACCGTTCCACAGGCGCATCGTGGCATGTATGACGCCTTCGACGATCAGAACGCGAATGGCATGCAGCACCTGCGCGCGCTTGCGCAAAGCGGGCTGAAGGCCGTGCACATTCTTCCATCGTTCCATTTCGCGAGCGTAAACGAGGATAAATCTACATGGCAGACCACCGGCGATCTGTCGCAATATCCACCCGATGGCCAGCAGCAGCAGGCCGCTGTCACCGCCATCCAGGGCAGTGACGGCTACAACTGGGGCTATGACCCAGTGCATTTTATGACGCCGGAAGGCAGCTATGCGATCGATCCCGACAACCGTGTGCGCGAATACCGCACGATGGTGGAGGGACTGCACAAGGCTGGGCTGCGAGTGGTGCAGGACGTGGTCTTCAATCACACGAATGCCAGTGGTGAGGGGCCGAACTCGAATCTCGACGAGGTTGTGCCCGGCTACTACCACCGCCTGGATGCAAACGGAAATCTCGAGACTGGCTCATGCTGTCCGGATACAGCTAGCGAGCACCGCATGATGGAGAAGCTGATGATCGATACGCTCGTGCTGAATGCGCGCGAGTACAAGATCGATGGCTTCCGCTTCGATATCATGAGCTTCCACTTCGTTTACAACATGCAGGACATTCAAGCAGCACTTCGCGCCCTCACGCCGGAGAAGGACGGTGTCGATGGCTCAAAGATTTACATCTATGGCGAAGGCTTCAACTTCGGCGACACAGTCAATAACCAGATCGGGCCGAACGCCGATCAAGTCAATCTCTATGGCTTTGGCATCGGTACATTCAACGACCGGATCCGTGACGGCATTCGCGGCGGCAGCCCCTTCACCGATGAGCGCGTGCAGGGATTTGCCACCGGACTGTTCACGGATCCAAGCGATTACACCAATGCAAACACCCCGCAACCGGATCAGCAGAGTCAACTCCTGCAATATGCCGATTGGATTCTAGTCGGCCTTACGGGCAATCTGCGCGATTACAGCTTCATCGACAGCGCGGGCATGACTGTTACCGGAGCGCAGGTGAACTACAACGGCCAGCCAACCGGATATACGGCAACGCCGATCGAAGCCGTAAACTACTGCTCTGTTCACGACAATCAGGATCTGTTTGATGCTGTACAGCTCAAGTCCAGCTTCAACGACAGCATCGCGACGCGTGCGCGCAGGCAGGTGATGGGCATGAGCCTGGTCACTTTGGGACAGGGTATTCCATTTTTCCAGGCTGGCGACGACCTGCTGCGCTCAAAAGACATGGACCAGAACAGCTACGATTCAGGCGACTGGTTCAACAAGATTGACTGGAGTGGAAAGACAGCAAACTGGGGCATTGGCCTGCCGTTGGCCAGTCAGAACAGCGGCCAGTGGCCCATCATGGAGCCGCTGCTGAGCAATGTTGGATATACACCACAACCGCAAAACATCGCGTACAGCGGCACAGCATTTCGCGAACTGATGGAGATCCGCTACAGCTCAGACCTGTTTCACATGCCAACCTTCGAGCAGGTACAGCAGAATCTCACCTTCCTGAACACAGGACAGAATCAGATACCCGGATTGATCGTCATGAAGCTGGATGCGAATGGACGAAACTATGGCCCCTACAAGCACATCGTGGTATTTTTTAATGCCACGAACCAGCAGGTAGCTTTTTCAGACGGCCAGCTGCAGGGGCTTCGACTGCATCTGCACCCAATACAGCAACATTCCAGCGATGCGTTAACACGTCAATCTACATTCGACCCGAAAACAGGAACCGCCACAGTCGCAGGGTTGACGACTGCAGTTTTTGTGAGCGAAGTCCAGTAGTCGATTTTCTCAAAAACAAAAAATCGACGCACGCTTGCTTTTCGTATCAGTTCACCGTCGAGGCTCATACTTTAGTGCTGCTATTTCTTCGCCGCAGAAACAGGCTGCACTGCCGTCATCGGCTTAATGATGTCATCGAGGACTGCAGGTGTTCCCTCTACCCGTTGAAGCGCCGGATACTTCTCGCCTTCGTGATAGTTCAGATCGATGGGATAGATATACGTATCGGACTGAACGATGAGATGGATTGGTTCCTGGCTGCCTTTGGCATGCTTGAGCGCATCGCGGAAAATATCGCCGGAGAAGATTCGTCCGTTAACAGCAATGACTCTCTCGCCGGGCGCGAGTTTTGCCTCATCCGCAGCCGAGTAGACACGCACATCCGCGATCGATCCATCACGCTTCATGTGGAGCCCCGCAGAGAACCACGCATCGAAATTACCGCTGACGGACAGCAGGGCTCGCTCGTAGCCGGATGGTGTATCTGTGTAAATGAGCTTATAGCCGCCATGCTCGATGCCCGCGAGGTTTGCATGCGGATTGAGCGTCGTCACGCGTTCGCGGAGAAATCCGGCCCAGTCATAAGGAACCACTTCATTAAGCGTGTTGGCTACATCATCGAAGGTATACGGCACAACCATCGGCCCGGTATCGCCCTTGCCGACAAATAGAACCAGGAAATCGTGCAGCGATTTTTTGTTATGTGTCAGCTGTCGAATCGTCGTGTCCGCATCCAGCCAGAGGAGTTCACCTTCCTGGTAATAATCCTGACCGCGCCGCCAGTTCGACCATGCAGGATTGCCACTGCGCAGGATAGAGGCGGCAACAGCAGTGTCCTCGGTATTGCGCCAGGTGCGACCGGGCCGGTCATCGAGATTGGCCGCTGTATAAGCCAGATCTTCGCGATACTGTTCCGGCGTGCGGAAGCCCGACCGCGCGGCGAGCACATCTCCCAAATACTCTGTCATGCCTTCATAGACCCAGAGCAGCTTCCCCTGCATGGGCGTGGCGTAGTCCGGTGTTGCCAATCCTGCTGGGCGACGATATTTCCCATTCCACGAGTGCGTGAATTCATGCGGAAGCAGGTCTGCTTCGAGCACCGCGTGTTCATCGTCGGCATAGCCCTTTTCACCGACTCCATTATCTGAGGACTGGTGATGTTCCAGGCCCTCGCCTCCGGCATAGTCAGACAGCGTCAACAGGAAGTGATAGCTGTTGTAGTGGTGCGAGTTGTACATCGCTCCCGCTTCATGAACAAGATTGTTGATCGCAGTGACAAACTGCGGACGCAGATCAACATCTTCCGGAGCGTCTCCGGCCACATCCAGAAAATGCTTTGGCGTCACATCTGGAGCCAACGGAATTTCCTTGAAGTATCTGCCGGTCAGGACAGGCGAATCCTCCAGCATCTCCAGAGTGACCGGTGCAAAATGCGTCGTGTTCCCATCCGTTCCAGTCGGCGTGAGCGCGGTGCCAACTCCCCAGCCCGCTGGGACTTTGATGGACGGCTGCATCTGGATCTCGCGAGCCGGAGTGCCTACCGGATAGAGCAGGAATTTCTCCCATTCCAGCATGGCCAGTTTGTCAGAGACGCGCGCGGTTACGATGGCATCCTCATGGACTTCCAACGTGGAAACGCCTGCCGGCACGGTGATATGAAAAGCATAAAGATCGACATCGTCGCGGCGCCAGGTCAACGTCTGTCCATTGGCGCGAAAGGCGACTCCCGTCAGGTCTTGGATCGGCCCCGTAGGGCGATGGTTGCCGGGTACCCATTTGACGGCCGTCAAAGTCACCTCACCCGGCTGAACAGGAATCACGAGATCGGCATGCCATAACTTCCTTGGGGCTTCAGAAAGATCAGCGGTAATTGTGATAGGCGCAGCAGCAGCCGAGAGACGAACGGCCAGTAAAATCGCTGACATCATGACAGCGCGGCGCATGAACGCCGAAGAGAGCATGGGCATAGCAGAAGTGTTCCTTTTCTAAAAGCTATACTAGTCTTGTAGCTTTTTATTGGACATCTCCATGCATCTGGAACGAATTCTTGCCAAAACCCGGGAAACGGTCGCTGAGCGCAAAGAGCGCGTGCCCTTTCATGTGCTGGAACAGCGCGCCTCAAAGCATGCTCCGCGTGGCTTTGCGCGGGCACTCCGCGCACGCTCTCAGAAATCACCCGCGATCATCGCGGAATTAAAAAAAGCTTCTCCCTCCAAGGGCCTTATCCGACCTGAGTTCGATGTCCGCTCGCTGGCATTGGAGTTGGCAGATGCAGGCGCGGCTGCCCTGTCTGTATTGACCGATGAGCCATTTTTTCAAGGCAGCCTGGAGAATCTTGAAATTGCTTCCGCTGCAGTTACGATTCCCTGCCTGCGCAAAGATTTCATGATCGACGAATACCAGATTGTGGAAGCGCGCGCACATGGCGCCGATGCGATTCTGCTGATTGTGGCCGCACTGACTGATTCTGAGCTGACCACGCTAAATGACGCTGCTCATCGTTATGAGCTGGACGTGCTCTGCGAAGTGCATGCTGCCGACGAATTACAGCGCGCACGCGACCTGGGCTGTGATGCCTTTGGCGTAAACAATCGCAACCTGAAAACGTTTGAAGTACGGCTGGGAAACTCGCTCGATCTGGCCGAGCAACTGCCACGCGGCGCCCTGCACGTGGCGGAAAGCGGTATTCATTCCGCAGATGACATTCAACGTCTGCGCGCGGCCGGATATCACGCATTTCTCGTTGGCGAATCCCTGATGCGTCAACCATCTCCAGGTGCGGCGTTGGCGCAGTTGCTGCAACCTGTCGCCGCGCGGATATAAACCGATGTGGATCAAAATCTGCGGCAACACGAACCTCGAAGACGCGCAGCTTGCAGTCGAAGCTGGCGCGAACGCGGTCGGCTTTGTCTTCGCCACGAGTCCGAGGCAAGTCACTATTGACACCGTGAGCCGCATCACGCCGCACCTCCCGGAAACGATCGAAAAATATGGCGTCTTCGTCGATGCAGGCTTCGATGAAATTGTCCGGACTGTGACAGACAGTGGCCTGACCGGGGCACAACTGCACTCGATAGACGACCCGCTCCTGCCATCGAAACTACGCGCACATTTTGGACCGGCGTTCGGCATTCTGCGGGTCATCCATTATGCGCAAGACCTCGCAACGCAGCTGAATGCTCTGCGCGAAAACAACGCAGCCGATGCCGTATTGATCGACTCGCGCACGGCAACCGCAGTCGGCGGAACCGGCATTCGCTTTGACTGGCAGGCGGCAAGCCGCAGCTTTCTGGATTCCGCGCCTCGCCTGCGGCTAATAGCAGCCGGCGGATTGAATCCTCAAAACGTAGCCGAAGCCATCCGTCTTCTCGATCCGTGGGGCGTCGACGTAGCAAGCGGCGTAGAATCTGCGCCCGGCAGGAAAGATCCGGCACGGGTAAAAGCGTTTGTCACTGCGGCAAAAATGGCGGCCAATGAAATCACAGTCTCATCGAGATGATGGCGTAAGCTGAAAAGATAAGGGGAATTGATCGTGAGCACCGCGACACATCCAACCGCTGCAAAGTCCACCGGACGCTTTGGCGCATACGGCGGGCGCTACGTGCCCGAAACTCTGATGGCCGCTCTCGAAGAGCTGGAACAAGCCTATGCCGAGGCACAGACCGACCCGGCCTTCCACGCGGAGCTAGACTCCTTGTTGCGCGATTACGCCGGACGCCCCACGCCGCTCTATTTCGCCTCTCGCCTGACGGAACAGCTTGGCGCCGCGAAGATCTACCTCAAGCGCGAAGACCTGCTGCACACCGGCGCGCATAAGATCAACAACTGTATCGGCCAGGGCCTGCTCGCCAAGCGCATGGGTAAGAAGCGCATCATCGCCGAAACCGGCGCAGGTCAGCACGGCGTAGCTACGGCTACAGTCTGCGCGCTCTTCGGCATGGAGTGCGTCGTCTACATGGGCGAAGAAGATATGCGACGGCAGGAGCTGAATGTCTACCGCATGCGCCTTCTTGGCGCTGAAGTACGCGGCGTAAGCTCCGGCTCGCGCACCTTGAAAGATGCCATCAACGAAGCTATGCGCGATTGGGTCACGAACGTCCGCACCACGCACTATCTATTAGGTAGCGTACTCGGCGCTCATCCCTACCCGATGATGGTGCGTGATTTCCATCGCGTCATCAGCAAAGAAGCGCGCGAACAGATTCTCGAGAAAGAGGGCCGCTTGCCGAACGCGGTCATCGCCTGCGTTGGCGGCGGATCGAACGCCATCGGAGCCTTCTATGAATTCATTCCTGATAAAGACGTCCGCCTGATTGGCGTCGAAGCCGGCGGACGCGGCGCTGCACTCGGAGAACATGCCGCACGTTTTCAGGGCGGATCGCCCGGCGTGCTGCAAGGGACATTTTCCTACGTTCTTCAAGATGACGCCGGACAGATTGCGCTGACGCATTCCGTTTCCGCGGGACTCGACTACGCATCGATCGGACCCGAGCACGCGATGCTGCATGACTCCGGACGCGCCGAATATACCTCGGCAAACGATCAGGCCGCCCTCGACGCAACTGTAACCCTGGCGCGCACAGAAGGCATTCTGCCCGCGCTTGAAAGCGCGCACGCCGTGGCCGAGTGCATCCGGCTTGCACCGACTCTATCTCGACATGACATACTAATAATCAACCTCTCAGGACGTGGCGATAAAGACATGGGAATCCTATCCCGCGAACTGAAGCTCAAGGGCGCTTGACGGAGTTTTAGACACAACCATGCCGATTCGTTTCAGCACCAAGCCGGGACTGGTAATCTACCTGACGGCCGGCGATCCCGATCTGCCAACAACGCGCGCCATTGCGCTGGCCGCAATCGACGCGGGTGCGGATGTTCTCGAATTGGGCGTGCCCTTCAGCGATCCGTTGGCCGATGGCCCGATCATTCAACGCGCAAGCGAACGCGCAGTGCAAAATGGCACGAAGCTCTCTGATGTGCTGGCTCTCGCTGCGGACTTACGGCGCGAGCGTCCGCATGCGGGCCTGGTCATCTTCTCCTACTTCAACCCTGTCTTGCGCTTCGGGCTGGAGCGCTTCTGCGCCACGGCCAAAGAGGCCGGCGTCGATGGTGTGTTGATCACAGACATGATCGTCGAAGAAGCAGACGAATATCTGCATCAGCTACACAAGCATCAGCTGGCGCCGATCTTCCTCGCTGCACCCACCAGTCCCGATGAGCGCCTGCAGCGGATCGCAAAAGTTTCGCAAGGATTCGTCTACGCAATCTCGCGGACCGGTATCACCGGCACGCAGCAGACGCTTGCAAAGGATGCGGAAGAGTTAGTCAAGCGGTTGCGCAAATTTACAGATTTACCGATTGCTGTCGGCTTCGGCGTCTCGAACGCTGAACATGTCGCAACCATTGGTGAATTCGCGAACGCGGCCGTTGTCGGCAGCGCCATCGTTTCGCTGATTGAGCAGTCCACCCGCGATGAAGCCCCGACCTCGATCGCACGATTTATCAAGGGTCTGCGTCAATCCGTGGCGCTGGCCCGTTAATTCCGCTTAAGATTCCGGCAAATTCAACTCCAGCGCAGGTGTGTTGCCGCGCGCTCGAAAGGAAGGAACTACATGGATATTGCAGACTGGCGCAAGAAGATCGATGCAATCGACCTACAGATTGTGACGCTCCTTAGTGAACGTGCCCTCGCCGCACAAGCCATTGGCAAGCTGAAGCAGGCGACCGATCTGCCCGTGTATGAACCGAACCGTGAGCGCGTGATCTTCGAGAGAGTGCGTGCAGCCAATAAGGGCCCCCTGCCCGATATTGAGCTCGTGCACATCTATGAGCGCATCATTGATGTGATGCGAGCGCTGCAGTCGGACGAACTAGCCTCACAGAGATCCGCATCTGCCCAAAAGCAGGATGTGCAAGCAGGGGGGACAGGAAAGCAATCATGATCGTTGCCATGCAGGAGCATGCATCCGAAGAACAAATACAACATGTTACCGAGCGGCTTTTGGAGCTGGGATTCAAAGTCCATCGCACCACGGGCACAGTCCAGACCATTCTCGCGGGTGTCGGAACGCCCGCAGCCTTTGACGTAAAGGACTTTGAAGTATTGGATGGAGTGGCGGAAGCGTATCGTATCTCTTCTCCATACAAGCTGGCCGGCCGAAGCTTTCGCCCAGAAGGCACGGTGATCCGTTTCCCCAATGGAGTCACCGTCGGCGGCGAAGAAATCGTCGTCATGGCTGGTCCGTGCTCGGTAGAGAGCCGCGAGCAAATCTTCGCTGCCGCGGAGAAGGTAAAAGCAGCTGGCGCGAAATTTCTTCGCGGAGGCGCCTTCAAGCCACGCAGCTCGCCGTATTCTTTCCAGGGTATGGGCCTTGAAGGGCTCAAACTACTGCGCGAAGTAGGCGATGCAACCGGGTTGCTCATTATCAGCGAGGTCATGGAGATTTCGCAGATTGAGCTGATGCTGCCTTATGTCGATGTCTTCCAGGTAGGCGCGCGCAATATGCAGAATTTCAACCTACTACGTGAGCTCGGCCTGATACGCAAGCCAATATTGTTGAAGCGCGGCATCGCCGCCACTATTGAAGAGCTGCTACTCTCGGCGGAATACATCCTGTCAGGCGGCAACTACGAGGTAATGCTCTGCGAGCGCGGCATTCGTACCTTTGAAACTTACACGCGCAACACAATGGACATCTCTGCCATTCCGGTCGTAAAGAAGCTGTCGCACCTGCCCATGCTCGGCGACCCGTCGCATGGCGTCGGCCTTCGCGACAAAGTTCCCGCCATGGCGCGCGCCGCAGTCGCCGCCGGAGCAGACGGCTTGCTGATTGAAGTGCATCCTAATCCTGACAAGGCCGTTTCTGATGGCGCGCAGACACTCTTCCCCGAGCAGTTCGCGAAGCTGATGAATGAGCTGCGGATGATTGCGCCTGCCGTCGAGAGGATCATCGGCTAGTTATGCCTATTGCGCGCATCGCCATTCTCGGTACCGGGCTGATCGGCAGCTCCGTCGGAATGGCGTTGCGCCAGAATGGCTTCAGCGGAAACATATTCGGGTGGGACCGCGATGCCTCTCAAACTGCAACGGCCCTGAGCCGTGGAGCCATCAGCATCGTTGCGGAAGAGCCACTGACCGCAGCCGAACAGAGCGATCTCATTCTGCTCAGCGGCCCGGTCTTCAGCATTCTTGAATGGCTGGATCAACTCGCTCCTATCCTGAAACCAAATCAGCTTGTCACCGATGTTGGCAGTGTGAAACGCATCCTGTGCGAACGCTCTGCCGGCAACTACAACCAGCCGGACAAACCGGGATTTCTTCCGGGCCATCCTATGGCGGGTAAAGAACTCGGCGGAGTCGCAAACGCCGATGCCGAACTCTTTCGCGGCGCCGTGTGGCTCTTTACCGAGTGCGCTGGCAGTTCCGGCATGTCACCGGAAGCAAGCACCAAAGCAGCGGAATGGCGAGAATGGGTACAGAAATTCGGCAGCCGCGTCCTTGAGCTCGATGCAGCGCGTCACGATGAACTATGCGCATGGGTGAGTCATCTTCCGCAATTCGTCTCGACGGCCCTCAGCGCATTGCTCGAAGACAAATTCCCCGACGACCAAGATCTTCGCGCCATCGGTGGACGCGCTCTGCGTGAAATGACACGGCTCGGTGCCAGTCCATATTCCATGTGGCGCGATATTGCGCATACAAACGCAGAAGCTGTGTCGGCCACTTTGCTCGCGCTCGAGCAGCGTCTGACTCATCTGCGCGAGCACTTGAAAACGCCTGAGCTCCGCGACGAATTCGAGTTGGCGAATCGCTTTCGCCTGGGCACTCCCCATAAACCTTAGGACGTATCGATTGATTGGATGAAAAGAACTGTCATCCTGAGCGAAGGATCTGCTTTTCGCAATCCATAAGAGCAGCCAGGAATCGAGAATGTTCTAGATAGACAGAAGCGGTAACATGGTGGGCATGCGCAAATCTGGTCTGACCACTGCCTCCCTTGTCATTTTTCTTGCCAGCGTCACCTCTCTCAAAGCACAGCAGCCCACAACGCTGCTTGTCGATGTGGACCATCGTCAGCAGACCAGCCTGGATGGCTCATGGCACTACATAGTCGACCCGTATAAGAATGGCCTGGGCGATCCTGACAAACCGAACCTGAATGGCTACGCAAAAAATGGCCATCCTGTCCCAGGCGGCCCCTTGCAGGAATATGACTTTGCACAATCCCCGACGCTTCAGGTGCCGGGCGACTGGAACTCGCAAAAGCCCGAGCTTTTCTTCTATGAAGGCACACTCTGGTACCAACGGGACTTCGATTATCAACCGAAGCCGCACACCCGCGTCTTTCTTCACTTCGGCGCGGTCAATTATGCGGCACACGTCTTCGTGAACGACAATTACGTGTGCCGGCACGAAGGCGGCTTTACTCCTTTCGATTGCGAAATAACCAGCGTCCTGAAGCCCGGCAGCAATTTTGCAGTGATCGCAGCCGACAATCAACGTCAGGTGGAGCGCGTCCCCGGCATCAAGTCCGATTGGTGGAACTATGGCGGTATCACGCGCGAAGTTTCCCTGGTCGAAGTCCCCGACAGCTTCATCGACGACTACTCGCTCCAACTACAAAAAGGTATCGAGGATAAGCTCAGCGGATATGTGCATCTTGTAGGAGCAGCCACCGGCGAAAAGGTAACGCTGCGCATCCCCGAGCTAAAGATCGAGCAGACCGCCGAAACGGACATCTCCGGCAAAGCTGCCTTTTCTTTCGCTGCGACTGATCTGCACCGCTGGTCGCCTGATGCGCCCAAGCTCTACAGCGTGGAAATGCACGCGGGCAGCGATGTACTCAAAGACGACGTAGGCTTCCGCACGGTGGAAGTCCAAGGCGAAAAAGTCCTGCTGAATGGCATGCCTCTCTTCCTGCGCGGCATCTGCATACAAGGAGAAGCGCCGTACCGCTCCGGGCGTGCCTGGTCGGAACAGGACGCCGAGACACTCTTGGGCTGGGCGCATGAGCTCAACGCCAACTTTGTGCGTCTCGCGCACTACCCTCACGACGAGCATATGACCCGCGTCGCCGACAGACTCGGCATCCTCGTATGGTCTGAGATTCCCGTCTACTGGGGCAACGCGTGGACGAACCCTCATACCTTCGACGTCGCCAGCCAGCAGCTTCACGAGATGATCCGACGCGACAGCAACAAAGCATCCGTGATCATGTGGTCGATGTCGAACGAAACCCCGATCAGCCCTGAGCGCACCGAATTTATCGGCAAGCTTGCCGGACTGGCGCGTCAGCAGGACTCCACGCGCCTGATCACCTCGGCAGTGGTGATACCGCACCATGCTGACGATAAGACAATCGTGATGAACGATCCGCTAGGGCAATATCTCGATGTGCTTGGATACAACGAGTACTTTGGCTGGTATGGCGGCAAGCCAAGCGAGATCCCTCAGATCAAGTGGGAAAACCCAATGCACAAGCCGCTCATCGTCAGCGAATTTGGCGCAGGCGCGAAGGCCGGCCTGCACAAAGATGCGGACTACCGCTTCAGCGAAGAGTACCAGGCGAACGTATTTGAGCAGCAGTTTCAGATGCTCAACAACATCCCGTTTCTAGCAGGCATGACGCCGTGGCTCCTCATGGATTTCCGTTCGCCGATGCGGCAGCTTCCCGGCATCCAGGATTATTACAACCGCAAAGGCCTGGTCTCCGACAAGGGCGAAAAGAAGAAGGCTTTTTCAGTGCTGCAAGAATATTACGAACAGAAAGCAAAATAAGCGGCGGCGATTGATGCACTGATCCGTTAGACTGTCTTTTCTCTATTCACCAATATTCATCCATGGCCGAGGTCCCATGAAAAAAGAACGATGGATTCACATTGTCTGCCTGTGTCTCTTTGCCGGCATACTTCTCCCTTATGCAACGGCTCAAGACAAACCTGCTGCGCCCGAAGAAGACTACGTCAAAGCGCATTACACAAAATATGAATACCGCATCCCCATGCGCGATGGCGTTCACCTGTTCACCTCCGTTTATGTGCCGAAGGATACCTCGCAGAGTTATCCGTTCATGATCGATCGCACGCCCTACAGCGTCGCACCATATGGCGAAGACCAATACAAGAAGAGCCTCGGGCCTTCGGATGAGTTCGAAAAAGCAGGCTATATCTTTGTCTACCAGGATGTGCGCGGGCGCTATCTATCGGAGGGCAAGTTTCTCGAAATGACGCCGCACATCGACGACAAGAAATCCCCCAAAGACGTCGACGATAGCTCCGATATGTACGACACGCTGGAGTATCTACTGAAGCATGTGCCCAACAACAACGGCAAAGCGGGCATCTGGGGAATCTCCTATCCCGGCTTCTACACTTCGGCCAGCATCATCGATTCGCACCCTGCACTGAAAGCTGCTTCACCGCAGGCTCCGATGACAAATCTTTTCAAAGGAGACGATGCTTATCACGGCGGCGCGTTCATGCTCGATGCCAATTTCGGATTCTACACCTTCTTCAAGCCATTCGATGAGCCGTCGTTACCAAAACACGAAACACCTTTCGATTTCGGCACGCCGAACGCCTACGACTTTTACCTCCACGTCGGCCCCACATCGAACCTCGATGCGAAATACCTGAAAGGGTCAAACCCGCTCTTCAACGACCAGATGTACCACACCACTTATGACGATTATTGGAAGGCGCGCGATCTTTCACAGCATATGAAGAACGTGAAATGCGCCGTGCTCGTCGTAGGCGGCTGGTTCGATGCGGAAGATCTGTCTGGGCCGTACAACACCTTCTACGCGATCAACAAATTCAATCCAGGCACAACCACCACACTGGTCGAGGGCCCGTGGGTGCACGGCGGATGGGCGCGCAGCAATGGCGATCATCTCGGAGACGCGCAGTTCAACGCCAAAACCGCAGAATTCTTCCGCAGGAACATCCAGTTTCCGTTCTTCGAGTACTACCTGAAAGGCAAGGGCTCGGCGATGCCGAAGGCCTATGTCTTTGAGACGGGAACCAATGTCTGGCGCACCTACGACACATGGCCGCCCTCACCGGCAAAGCCTAAGACACTCTACTTCCACGCGGACGGCAAACTCTCTTTCGATCCGCCCGCCGACAAAGAAGGCTCTGACGAATACATCAGCGACCCTGCGCATCCAGTTCCGTTTGTCGGCTACACCACTGACACCGTGCCACAGCGCTATATGGTCGACGATCAGCGTTTCGCCTCTACCCGCGCCGACGTGCTCGTCTATCAAACAGATCCGCTGACCGAAGACGTCACCATCGCTGGACCGATCTCGCCTAAATTAAAAGTATCCACCACAGGCACAGATTCAGACTTCGTCGTCAAGCTGATCGACGTCTATCCCAACGATTATCCGGATCCTGAAACAGATGACGGCGCAGGCAAGCGCATTTTAGGCGCGCCACCGCTGCACATGGGCGGCTATCAGCAACTGCTGCGCGGAGAGCCCATGCGCGGCAAGTTCCGCAACAGCTGGGAAAAACCCGAAGCGTTCACACCGGGCAAGATGGCGGAAGTGGATTTCTCCATGCCTGACTTGAACCATACCTTCCGCAAGGGGCACCGCATCATGGTCCAGGTGCAGAGTTCATGGTTCCCACTGGTGGACCGCAATCCGCAGACCTTCACCGATATCCCGCGTGCCAGGCCGGAAGACTTCAAAACGGCCACCGAAACGATCTTCCACGACCGCGACGCTGCATCGGGAGTCGAGGTGCTGGTATTGCCACAACCTTAGACGTGATAGTTATAGGACAAATAAGCCGTCATTCTAAGCGGAGCGAAGAATCTCAACGATGTTGGCCCTGATACATCGCTGTGATTCTTCCTCACTCAGATCATCAGAATGAAGGCTGAGGAATATATGGAATCGAGCCGTCTTAGTTACCAATCTGATAAGCGAAGGTAAACCGTCCAATCTGGATCAAAGACTTATCTCCCGGAGGCCAGATGCGAAATGATTCGACACGTGTGATGGACGCATTCCTTACCGCCTCCACGCTGCCAAGAAATTTTCCACTCGCAGCCTCGTAGAAGTTTACGGTCAGGGAGTCTTCGTTGTGTTTCCAACCGATCAGATATTCTCCAGGGCTTAACTGGAAATCACCGATCTTTAACGGAGCCTGTGCGAGAAAGAAGTGCGAATACTTGCCTTCGGCGGAATATCCTGCCGTGATGAGCACAACTCCTGCAACATATTTCCCTTTGCCATCCGTAATGCCGGAAGCGGTTCGCAGCTCCGTTTCGATGCGCTCCTGAATAACAGGCGCTCGTGCCGGAATCATTGCTTTCAACTCTGCCTCGGTCGCCACGCGCCACGCGCCTGACCTTGCCTCTTGCGCTAAAGAAAAGATCCCGGCCGCGAAAAGCAGCAGAAAGGCAAAGCTCCATTTCATGTAGATCTTTAAGTTAGTCAAGATGCACAATCCCCCGCTGCAGCGCGGTCGTCGCAGCCTGTGTTCTGTCGTTCACGCCCAGCTTGCTGAGAATGCTGTTGATGTGCGTCTTCACCGTAGCTTCCGAAATAAACAGATCGCTCGCGATTTCCTTATTGCTCCGGCCCCCGACAATTCGCTTCAACACATCCAGCTCACGCCCGGTGAGCGATGGCCCTCCCATACGTTCGGCGAGCCGTTCTGCAACTACAGCAGGAATACGCGATTTGCCGCCATGCACAGTGCGTATCGCATCAGTCAGCTCATCCGCATTCATGCCTTTCAGTAGATATCCCTTTGCACCCGCCTGCAATGCGCGGTAGATATCCTCATCCCCATCGAATGTGGTTAAGACGATAATGCGCGCGGAGGGAAACTCTTCACGTATATGTGTAATGGCCTCCACACCGTTCTGTTTCGGCAGGCGAAGATCCATCAGAGTGATATCCGGACGATGCACGCGATATAGATCGACAGCCTCCGAGCCATCGGAGGCCTGCGCAACTACTTTCATATCCGGAAGTGTTCCAATGAGGGCGACAAGCCCCTGGCGCACAATGTGGTGGTCATCTACCACCATGATCTGAATCAATTCGTCCATGCAATCCTTCTTAAATCGATACGTCGATTTGAATCTCTGTGCCTTTATCCTTAACGCTGGTCACGCTGAAGCGCGCGCCAATTTGTTCTGCGCGTTCCCGCATGCCTGTAAGACCAAAATGCCCGTTCTGCCTGTAATCATCCAGATTGCCTTCGAAGCCGCGTCCATCATCTTTGATTGTCATGCGAAGCAACTTTTCCTGAAACAGCAAAGTAACGTCGGCATGCTCCGCATGCGCATGGCGAACAATATTCGTCATCGCTTCCTGACCAATGCGAATCAACTCAGCCTCGATGCGCCCATCGACCGGCCGAAATGTTCCGCTCACCTGGACCCGCGCCTTCACCCCGCTACTTGCCGTGATGCGTTCCGCAGAATGCGTCAGCGATGCTGCGAGATCATTCTGTACCCCTCCTTGCGAACGCAGATTCCATATGGAACTGCGCGCCTCTGCCAGGCATTCCCGAGTTAATATCCGTGCCTGCTCCAGATGCTCCCTTGCAGCCTCCGTCGAGGTAGAGAGCAATCTCGATACAACTTCCAGTTGCACGGAGACGGCGACAAATCCCTGCGCCAGGGTGTCGTGAATTTCACGCGCGATACGATTGCGCTCAGCCAGCACAGCGCTGAAGCGCGATTCCACGCTGCGGACACGCCATCGGTAGGCTTCGTAAACCGCAAGCGTTAATGAACCCAACAGCAGCAGATAAAACCAGTACGTCTGATAGAAATGGGGACGCAGTCGAAAACTGAATGTCGCTGCCTCTTCGCTCCACACTCCATCGTTATTGCATGCCATCACGTGAAAAGTGTGGCGCCCCGAAGGAATATTTGTGTAATACGCAACGCGGCTCGCGCCCGCATCTACCCAGTCGCGATCAAGGCCATCGAGCTTGTAGCGAAAGCGAACCTTTTGCGGGGCGACGAAGCTCAGCCCGGCATATTGAAACGCGAAACGCGTATGGCCAGGCGAAATTTCCGCTGCCTGTTGCATTGGCAATGCAGCATCATCGACGGAAACTTGTTCGATCGCTACCAGCGGCGGCACATGGTTCACAGGCATGTGAGCTGGATCTACCGTTGTCACGCCGCGCAGCGTGGCAAACCAGAGCATTCCGTCTTTCGTCTTCCATGCAGCCGGATGACCGCCGCTGCTGCACTCGCTGATGCGCATCCCATCGGCTGTGCCATACCTGTCTGGCGTAATCGAATCCAAAGATCCAGCAGCCATTGCAGTGAGTTGCTTCTTGCTGACGCGAAAAATCCCCTTGCTCGATCCCAACCAGAGTTGCCCATCTGCATCTTCAAGAATTCCGTAGATATCCTGCGGCAGATGCGCACGCCCTTGAGCAAAGCTGACAAACTTCCCGCCGCTTCTCGCATTCAGTCCGCCACCATCCGTGCCAATCCAGAGCGTTCCATCCGAGTCCTGATAGAGCGCCGTAATCACGTTGCTCGAAAGGCCCTGTTCCGTGGTGTAATTCGTGAAACTGCCATTTGCAAAATGCGTTAATCCGCCCAGCGTCCCAATCCAAAAGCTACCGTCCCTGTCCTGCAGAACAGCGCCAACCAGATCGCTGCCTAAACCGTCCGTCGCGGAATACGTCGTAAATTTGCCGCCCTTATAAACCGACATCCCGTGACGCGTACCAATCCATAACGAACCGCTGCGATCTGTGTAGAGCGAGCGCACAAAATCATCAGCAAGGCCATCTGCGGAAGTAAACACGGTGGCGCGGTTTCCGCTTACACGATTCAGCCCATCCGGAGTGCCGATCCAGAGATCGCCATTGGCATCATCTGTAATCGCCAGCGCGACATTGCTCGACAAACCGTTCGCGGTAGACAGTGAGACGAACTGTCCATTCTCATATTTGTCGACTCCGCCGCCATTTGTACCCACCAGCACCGTACCATTGCGCTGCTGATATACGGAGCGAACCAGATCGTCCGTCAATCCGTCCTGCGAAGTATAGGTGGTAAATTTTCGATCGCGCAGAACACTCACACCTCCTGACTCAGAGCCGAGCCACAGGCTGCCTTCGCGATCTTCATAGAACGCGAGCACCAGATTGCTCGATAGACCTTGCCTGGGCGTGAGTGCAGAAACCTGTCCGGCAAAGATGCGCGCCACTCCATGATTGGTGGCTGCCCATATGGCATGCTCGCGGTCTTCGAATATGCCGACGACAGAATTTCCCGGCAAGCCTTCGCGAGTCGTAAAAACCTGTGTGGATTTGCCATCGAATTCGCCGAGCCCGCGCATCGTACCAATCCAAAGACGACCGTCAGCCGCGCGAAACAGACTGGTAATATCGCTCCCCAGCGCATCCGGAAGAGGAAACGGTTTGGATGTTCCATCCGGAGATAGCGTCTTCAACCCTGTATGAAACCCGACCCACACGTCTCCTTTCACATCGGAAGCAAGAGCCTGCACCTGCTCTCCTGTCATCACCACGGCTGGATTGGACGCATGCCCGGACTCCATCTTGACCAGACTGGTGCCGGAACGAATCCAAAGAGAGCCATCGGATGTTTCTGTAACTGTATTTGTGGCAGATAATCCTTGAGGAAATGAAAACGCTTGAAAACGTCCATTCGCGTATTTCCCCACTCCGCCAGTGGTCAGCACCCACAAATTGCCATCATGGCTCTGATAGACCGACCATATGGAGTTCGCAGGCAATCCATCATTCCTCGTAAATAGCTTGAATCGTCCGTCCTGCAGACAGGTGAGTCCGCCCGACGTGCTGATCCATAACGCACCACGTTCATCCTCAAACAAGCTGTAGATCAGGTCGCTGCCAAGCTGCGGCGTATTGCTTTTATCGAATATGGCGAACTGCATTCCGTCAAAGCGGACCAGACCAGCCTCCGTAGCAAACCACAAGTAGCCGTCATGGGTCTGCAGAACGGCATGCACCGTGTTTTGCGGAAGCCCATCATCGGTCTGCCACGATTGGTAGCCATAGTGCTGGAGCGGGTAGCGCGGATCGAGCGCAGTTGCCCATCGTGTGGTCAGGAAGAGCAAACCGATACAGCAGGCATTCCAGAAATGGCGGCGGATGGGCATCGTTTGCGGCTATCACGAATACTACACATCCAGAGCGACAGAATACTCCACCAAAAGGTTGAGGCCCTATACCTTGCTCCGACGGCGTTTCACCCACACCTTGTCAGCCGCCGGAGAGCCAATCGTGAAATCGCCTTTCGCCGTTTCAATGGCAACCGTCTGATCGTAATTTTTCTGCACGACGCGCACCGCTCCCTCCGGCTCGATACCTGCCTGATGAAGA
>Ga0206863_1023_pt1 | contig 56482 bp, 44 predicted proteins | sample Alteio_BWOrgCont_41_FD_152634 | JGI IMG/M metagenome (GOLD analysis project Ga0206863, IMG submission 152634) | Enriched cells from forest soil in Barre Woods Harvard Forest LTER site, Petersham, Massachusetts, United States -... | ecosystem: Environmental > Terrestrial > Soil > Temperate forest >...
CTCGCCGCTGGTGGGATTCGGCTGCGCGGCGCTGCTGCTTCTGCTGCTGAAGGTGCTGGTGAAGAACCCGGCGCTGTACGAGTCGCCGAAGGGCACGGAGCCGCCGCCATTCTGGATTCGCGGACTGCTGATTTTGACCTGCACGGGCGTGAGCTTCGGGCACGGGTCGAATGACGGGCAGAAGGGCATGGGCCTGATCATGCTGATTCTGATTGGCACGGTGCCGACGGCTTACGCGCTGAACCATGCGATTGGGATCGGCCAGGTACCGGATTTTACGGCGGTGTCAGAACAGGCAGTGCATGTGTTGAGCGGATATGTGTCGCAGGATGCGGTCATGGACGATGCACGCAACGACCTGACGGATTACATCCGCACCAAGCAGTACACTGCGACCACTGCGCTGGCGGCGCGTCAGCTGGCCATCGACATCGAGCACGAAGTGCAGCAGTACAAGTCGCTGGCTGGTGTCCCGGCCGGCCAGCAGCAGAACGTTCGCAACGATATGTACGTGGAAAGCGAAGCGTTGCGGCTGATGGCGAAAAACAATACGCCGCAACTCAGCGATGCAGAAACCTCCGTATTGACGAACTACAAGAAGCATCTGGACACATCGACCAAGTTCATTCCGACATGGGTGAAGGTGGCTGTAGCCCTGGCGCTTGGACTGGGCACGATGGTGGGCTGGAAGCGCATTGTGGTGACCGTGGGCGAAAAGATCGGCAAGGAGCACCTGACCTATGCGCAGGGTGCCTCGGCGGAGATTGTGGCTGCATGCACGATCATCGCGGCGGACCAGTTCAAGATGCCGGTGTCTACGACGCACGTGCTCTCGTCGGGCATTGCGGGAACGATGATGGCAAATGGAAGCGGGTTGCAGCTTGCGACCATCCGGAATATTGCGCTGGCGTGGGTCTTTACGCTGCCGGTCGCGGCATTGCTGGCTGGCGGCATCTTCTGGGGGCTGCGGCAGTTCCTGCACTAGAACATTTCCACCGCCAAGGCGCAAAGAACGCCAAGAAAAACGCAAAGATTTTCTATTCTTGGCGGCCTTCGCGCCTTGGCGGTGGACTTCCTGATCGGCAACTTTTCGCAAAAAGGCGGCGCTTCGGTAGTATCAAAGAGAACCGGAGCGCCGTTTTATGTTCGGGCGTATCCTGTCCCCTGAAAGCATGAGCCTAAAAGCAAAGATTGAAGCGGTGGTCTACGCCGCAGAAGAACCTGTGACGCTGGCGCAGCTCGCCGGCCTGTTCGCTGAAGAGGCGCTCGAAGAAAAGCGTGTGCGCGAGGCTGCGGCGCAGTCGGCTGAGCCTTTGAACCCAGTGACGACGAATGAAGTGCCGGTGAATGAAGACGCGGTGGCTATCAGCGCGGAAGTTGTGGCTCCGGATGATGGCGTGATTCCGGCGCTGCCGGAAGAGTCCGCCGAGCCCTTAACGGTCGAAGAGGCGGCTGCGATGGCTGCGCGGGCTTCTGAGCAGGAACCGACGAAGACTGAGGATGAGGCCGCTGCTATGCCTTCTCCTGAACATGAAAAGCCTGGGGCAGAGCCGGAGAACGAAAAGCCTGCGGCAGAGGACGCCAAGCGCGCTGCGCGGCAGCGGGATCGCGAGGTGCGCGAGGAGCTGCGCCGGGCCATGCAGGAGCTGATCGCCGACTATGCCGAGGGCGACCGCGGCATGGAGATCCGCGAGATTGCGGGCGGCTACCGCGTGGGCACAAAGCCGGAGTATCACGACGCGGTGCGGGGGTTTGTGAAGAGCCTGAAGCCGCCGATCAAGCTGTCCCTGCAGGCGCTGGAGACGCTGGCGGTGATCGCCTACAAGCAGCCGGTGACGGCGCCGGAGGTGGGCGAGATTCGCGGCGTGGATTCGGCGGGCGTGATCGGGTCGCTGATCAGCCGTAAGCTGATCACGACGGCGGGGCGCAAGCAGGTGATCGGCAGGCCGATTCTCTATAAGACGACCAAGGAATTTTTGCTGCGCTTTGGGTTGAAGGACCTGAACGAGCTGCCGTCGATGGAAGAGTTCGAGAAGATGGCGGCGGGCGAGCTGTCGGAGCCGGGTGAGCTTCCGTTTGAGGAGCGGGCGGTGAGGGTGCATCCAGAGGCTGAAGAGCTGGAGGAGGCCGACGCCGAGGCTGAGGAAGAATCAGAAGCCGAGGAGAGGGCGAAGGCTCAGGCTGCGGTTGAAATTACAGACGAGACGGCGGGCGAAGAGGCTGAAGATGTTCCCGGCATCGCGGTCGAAATCGAGATTGAGACTGAGGATGCGGAAGAGACCGAAGACCAGACAGAGGAAAAGCCAGTGGAGCATCAGTCATGAGTGAGCCTATCCGGCTACAGAAGATCATCGCTCAGGCTGGCATCGTTTCGCGGCGCAAGGCTGAGGAGCTGATTCTCGAAGGCCGCGTGCAAGTGAACGGGCAGGTGGTGACGGAGCTTGGCACGAAGGCCGATCCGGAGCGCGACCATGTTCGCGTGGACGGCAAGCTGCTGCACGGCGCGCAGAAGCATCGCTACCTGATGCTCAATAAGCCCAAGGGATTTGTCACGACCGCCAGCGATCCGGAAGGGCGTCCGACGGTGATGCAGTTTGTCGAGCGGGCTAGCGTGCGCATTTTCCCGGTGGGACGCCTCGATTACCTGAGCGAAGGCCTGTTGCTGATGACCAACGACGGCGAGCTGGCCAACGCGCTGACTCGGGCTGCGACCAAGGTCGAGAAGGTGTATCTGGTCAAGGTCAGCGGCAAGCCGGCCGAGTCTGGGCTCGAACAGTTGCGGTCGGGAATCATGATCGAGCGTGGGAAGCCGGGATCGCGCGAGGGTCGCGTGATGACGCAGCCGACAAAGATCAAGCTGATCCGCGACGCGGAGAATCCCTGGTACGAGATGACGCTCACCGAGGGGCGGAACCGCGAGCTGCGCAAGATGTTTGAGGAGATTGGGCACCACGTCGAGAAGATTCGCCGCGTAGGCTACGGGCCGCTTGTGCTCGATGTGCCTCCGGGCGAGGTGCGGGATTTGTCCGAGGCTGAGGTGGAGTCATTGCGGCGGGCGGCGCGGCCTAAGAGCGCGAAGGTGGCTCTTAAGGCTAAGACGCTGTCGAAGACAGTCCCGGAAAAGCATTCGAAAACTGCCGCAAAACGGCCGGCCAAGAAGACAACGCAGCGCAAGAGCCGGTAAATGCGGGCTTATCTGCTGGCGAATTTCGAGCGGGGCCTTGCTTGAAAATTTCGAGGACCGTGGCACTCGAAATTGTGATTGGATTCTTCGTCGCTATGCTCCTCAGAATGACCCGGGCTTTGCGGTTTATTTTTATCTGCTGCATAACTTCGGCGCTGAACTTTTTCTTACTGTTGCCGGTTTCGGGTCAAAGTTGCCCTTCGGCTGGTGGCGATGCTGTCGCCTTATCCACTCTTAGCGGCTCTGTGCGCATTCATGATGGGACGCGTCCATGGATTGGTCTTGCGTTGGCAAAACCAACATGTGGAATCAAGGAAATTGAACTTGCATTCGGCAAACGCGAGGATTGGACTCGGACGAAATCTTTGCAGGGATGCCATGTAACAGCAACCGGCATCATTTCGGAAAGTATGACGGTGTATTACTCCGCTGTATTGAATCTCTTCGATCCGGTGGTTGTGCCGGATCAATCCTGCAAGTCTAAGCCTGTCAAGAGCAATAGCATCGATAGCGCGTTACCTGAAGGTTTGCTCTCTTATCGAGCTACGGTCTACATCGACGTCAGCCACAATCTACCGTTGGATGGTAAAGCTTGGACTCTCAGCGGTGCCGCGCTGATTTCACCAAGCTGGCAAGCTTATGCTCAGCCGTCATTGAACGGAGAAAAAGATCTCGACTTGCAGTGTCATGAAGGGTTTGCGCTGCAGAGCTTCTCGAGCGACCCACCGAATGCCGCTGCAATCTTTGCCCCGGGCGTTGTGAGGCTCTCGAGTTCGGAATTGGGGCCGAGTCGGTTAACGATCGTTTGCAAAAAGAACTAAACTGTTTTTCTTCCGGAATGGATTCATTTGACGACGTCATTCTGTGAAATCTCAGCAACATCGGCTCACTTGCATCGCTGAGATTCTTCGTCGCTACGCTCCTCAGAATGACGAGTAGTGGGGTTGATGGGGTGCTGAACCAAGTGAACTGCACCCCGCATTCTCTTCTAATTTCTCTGGTTTACTTTGCGTCGGCTTCGATGGCTGCCCATTCGGTGTCGCTTAGCTTTACGTTTGCAGCCGCTATATTTTCTTCCAAGTGCTTCACGGAAGAGGTTCCTGGAATCGGCAGCATGACTGGCGAGCGGTGCAGCAGCCAGGCCAGAGAGAGCTGGGAGACGGTCGCGTTGTGGCGCTTGGCGGCGCTATCCAGTGGGCCGCCGTGGCGGGCCAGTTTGCCTGCGGCTACGGGGAACCAGGGAATGAAGGCCAAGTTGTGTTTTGTGCAGTAATCGACGACATCTTCATGCTGGCGGTCGCCGAGGTTGTATTGGTTCTGCACGCTTACGATCTCGATGACTTTGCGCGCCTGGTCGATCTCTTTGGGCTTGACCTCGGATAGACCGACGTGGCGAATCTTGCCCTGCTCCTGCAGCCTTTTGATGATGCCGAGGGATTCCTCGACGGGCACTTTGGGATCGATGCGGTGCAACTGCCATAGGTCGATGCGCTCGACTTTCAGACGGCGCAGGCTCATCTCGACTTCCTGATGCAGGTATTCGGGACGGCCGAGCATGGACCACTGATTCGGGCCGGTGCGCACGAAGCCAGCTTTGGTTGCAATGACCAGTCCCTTTGCGTATGGGTGGAGCGCTTCGCCAATCAGCTCCTCGCTCACATACGGGCCGTAGGAATCGGCGGTGTCGATAAAGTTCACGCCCAGCTCGACGGCGCGGCGCAAAACCTTTTTCGCCTCATCGGGATTTTTGGGGTAGCCCCAGATACCGTCTCCTGTGATGCGCATGGCGCCATAGCCGAGCCGGCGCACGGTGAGATCGCCGCCGAGGGCGAAGGTCTCGTTCGAATCCGTATGGGTTAGTTTGGTAGACATGCTGATTTGGATGCCCGCTCCGCTATTTTGGTCGAACTTTCTGCGGGCTCCCGGTGCGGCGTAGAGGCTTACAATACCTCAACGGAATTGGGTGCGAGGCAGGTCGCGGGAATGAATCGAATACCGCGATTTGGGATCTATTACTCGTACCGAGGATGCTGCCTGTTCCTCAATGTTGAGGGAGGATTGGGCCGATCATCCTGCAAGGGGGTTTTCATGGAAAAAGCGACATTTGGCGCGGGCTGTTTCTGGGGTGTGGAAGTGGAGTTCGGGCGAATTTCGGGAGTTTTGGAAACGGCTGTGGGTTATGAGGGCGGAAAGCTCGACCAGCCGACTTACAAAGATGTTTGCACGGATGCAACCGGGCACGCGGAAGTGGTAGAACTGACCTTCGATCCGGCAAAGGTGAGCTATGAGCGGCTGCTCGAAGCATTCTTCGCGCTGCACGATCCGACTACGCTCAATCGCCAGGGGCCTGACTGGGGCACGCAATACCGCTCGGTGATTTTCTTCCACTCACCGGAGCAGGAAGCGACGGCGAAGCGCGTGATTGAGAAACTGACGGCGGAAAAGAAGTTTTCGAAGCCGATTGTGACGCAGGTGGTTCCAGCGCAGACCTTCTGGAAAGCCGAAGAGTACCACCAGAAGTATCTGGAGAAGCGCGGCGTGACCAGCTGCCATATTTAAGGCAGGGTGGATTCCCGCAGCGGCTAACGGCGCATTGCATTGAAGACAGGTGAGCGCGGGCTAAAACCGACCCTTACCTGTCTTTTCTATTTCAGTTCTCTTAAAAGTGGTGGGAGATGCCGACGATGACGGTGTAGTCGGCGAAAAAAGCGTCTCCGTTGGCGGTGCCGTTTTCGAGCTCAGGCACGCTGGGTTCGCGGTTGCGGGCCAGCGCCCACGGACCATTCACGGAGATGGTGTCGCGACGGTAGTTGTACATTACACCGGGATCGAGCGAGACGATGTATCCGGGGCGACGAAACCCGTCGTTGCCGCCGAACAGATCGTGGGCTGGCACGCCCTCGTCGCGAACACCAAGGCTGAAGGCGAGTCCGCGGATCTTAGGCACTCCCTGTGACAGGCCGGCACGCCATAGATATTGATCGGTAACGGACATGACGCCCTGCCCAGGCTGCGTACGGAAGGTGAGTACTCCATTGGTGTCTTCGGGATTCGAGAGATATTGTCCCTGGAGATAGCCGAAGGAATGGTGCCAAAAGCTTTTGTAGGCCTGTGTGGCGGCGACAAAGCCCCATCCGCCATCACCCGGCTGCAGGGATTGATCGGCTGTGGCCTTGATGATGTGTCCTTGATACATAGCGGAGCCAGTGGCATCGTTGATGCCGGTTGGGATCTTCAACGAGAGGCTCAGCGCGATGTTGCCGTTGTTTTCTGTGGGAGGGCGGAAGATCCACGCCTGGGCGCCGACGGTTAAATCGCCAACTCCGCTGACCTGAAAGATGCCGGTGGGCGGATAGATCTGATTGCGGGTGCCGTCGAAGACGGGAACGTCGGCGATGAGGCTCCATCGCGGAGTCAGGCGGTATTCGATCCCGATATCGAAGATATTTTGATGATTGCGAACGACGGTGGGGCGGTTGATCTCGTTGGTGCCGATGAAATATTTATTCGAATTGAAGACGCGGTAGCCCAGGTTCAGCGTGAGATTGTGGATGGACAGGCCGCCGGGGGTGTGTTCGTCCGCGTCTGATACCAATTCATTTAACGTTCGCTGGCTGGAATGGGCAGCCACGCAGCCTTGCGCGTGTGTGTTGCTGGTAAGACTGGCCACGGCGGCGAACAAAATAAACGCGCCGATGCTTCTCTGCTTCCAAGAGCTAGCTGACATAACTGACCTCAAAAAAAGAAGTGCAAATTGAAACTGTGATTGGTTTTGTAATGCTGGCCAACTGTAGCGGCTCGTCGAGGCATTGTCTTGGAGCAAACGGTGGAGAAGGGCATCAACCCAAAGGATGGGTTTAGAGATCGAGAGGAGATCTGCGATGAATGACGAAGAAGTGGTGCGCCCGAGAGGATTCGAACCTCTGACCTAACGCTCCGGAGGCGTTCGCTCTATCCAGCTGAGCTACGGGCGCGCATCACTAGGATACTATACCGGGTTTCTTTGCCGGCGATTGTCATCCATGATGTGCGGCGGAAGCCCGATTCCCCTTATTTTGACCGCATCCACTCTTGCGTTTTGACATGGAGGCCGCTTCACGTTCTGATGGAGACGCCGGTTCCGGCATGAAAAAGGAGAGTTCCCGATGCAGCGTAGAAAATTCAGCATGGTCCTGTGTTGTGCGTTCCTAGGCACCTTGATCCAGCCCTTCGCAAATGCGCAAGATGACAAGAAGCCGATGCCCAGCCCTCCGGCGCAGGCCACGGTGAGTTTTGGCAGCAAGACGGTGACCGTCAATTATGGCGCGCCTTCGATGCGTGGACGGAAGATATTCGGCGGTCTGGTTCCGTATGACCACTGGTGGCGGACAGGCGCGAACGAGGCGACGACTCTCAAGACGGATGTGAACCTCAGAATCGGTGACCTGGGCGTGCCCGCCGGGACGTACACGCTTTATACGCTTCCAGAGAAGAGCGGGTGGACGCTCATCGTAAACAGGCAGACGGGACAGTGGGGAACGAAATATGACGTAACCCAGGACCTGGGGCGCGTGAAGATGGCAGAAGGCGTGATGCCGAGCAGCCCGGTGGAGACCTTTGAGATCAAGTTCGAGCACACCAAAGACCTTACGACGGAGATGTATCTGAAGTGGGAGACGACGAATGTCTATGTGAGCGTGACGGCTGTCCCTTAAGTCTGGTTGGCTTCTCGTGCCTGCTCCAGCTCCTGCATGACGGATTGGATCAATGCTTTCGCGCCATTGATTTCCGTCATGACGGTTTCGAGGTCGAGCGCAGGCTTGGAGGGGTTGCGGTTCGAGGTGCAATAGACTCCGTGCTGGCCGATGAGGATGAGCGCATCGGTCAGCGCGTCGAGTGAGACGGCGAGGCGTCCGCGCGCCGGTCCCATCATGAATTCGTACTTTTCGAGCTCGTCGCGGCGGGTGTGGAAGATGGACATGTTGCTCCTGTCTGGGAATTCTTTACCGCGGAGGACGCTAAGGTCACGCAGAGGTTCGCCGAGGAAAACCCTGCGGACCGCTGCGTTTACTTCGCGTCCTCTGCGGTTTGGCTTTTCTAAAATTTGTTCACCATACGGATAATTCCATCGCGCATGTGAACTACGTTGAAATTGAGCAGAAGGCCGAGCCGACGGTCGCTGAGTTTCAGGTAAGAAAGCAATTGCGCCCTGTGCACGGGCGCAATTGCTTCTACCGCTTTCACTTCGACGATGACGCTTTCGGCGATCAGAAGATCGATGCGGTACCCAATTTCAAGCTTTTGCCCTTGATAGACAACCGGCAGCGGAACCTGGGTTCTTACGGATACTCCTCGATTCTGTAATTCGAATGCGAGGCATGCCTCGTAGGTACTTTCCAGCAATCCCGGACCCAGCACAGTATGCACAGCCATAGCTGCCTCAATCACATGGCCCGTGAGTGTATTCAGTTCTTCCGGCGTCACTTGCTTACTCGGGCTGCGGCTTCCAGCGCAGTACCGGCTTGCGGGCGGCGGTGGTTTCGTCGAGGCGCGAGACGCGGGTGGAGTGGGGCGCGCTGAGGATCAGTTCTGGATTTTCGTCGGCTTCGCGGGCGATCTGGCGCATGGCGTCTACGAAAAGGTCGAGCTCTTCGCGCGATTCGCTTTCCGTGGGCTCGATCATGAGCGCGCCCGGCACGATGAGCGGAAACGACGTCGTGTACGGGTGGAAACCGTAGTCGATGAGACGCTTGGCGAGGTCGCCGGTCTTGATACCGTTCTTTACCTGGCGGCGGTCGCTGAAGACGACTTCGTGCATCGACGGCGTGGTGTAGGGCAGATCGTAGACATCTTCGAGCTTCTTGCGGATGTAGTTGGCGTTCAGCACAGCGTCTTCGGTCGTCTGGCGCAGGCCGTCCGGCCCGTTGGCGAGCGTGTAGGCAAGGGCGCGGACGAACATGCCGAAGTTGCCGTAGAAGGCGCGCACGCGGCCTACGGATTCAGGGCGGTCGTAGTTCCAGCGGAGCTGGCCGTCGCTTCCCTCTTCAACAACTGGGATGGGAAGAAATGGCTCGAGGATTTTTTTGCAGGCAACCGGGCCGGAGCCGGGACCTCCGCCACCGTGGGGCGTCGAGAAGGTCTTGTGCAGGTTCAGGTGCATCACGTCGACGCCGAAGTCGCCGGGGCGGGTCTTGCCGCAGAGGGCGTTCATGTTGGCGCCGTCCATGTAGAGGAGCGCGCCCTTGGCGTGGAGGATGTCGGCAATCTTGTGGATCTGGTTTTCAAAAACACCGATGGTCGATGGGTTGGTGAGCATCAGCGCTGCGGTGTCTTCGTTGACGATTTGCTCAAGCGCTGCGACGTCGATGCCGCCCTGAGAATTCGATTTGATGTTGACGACCTGATAGCCGCAGACCGCCGCCGTTGCAGGGTTGGTGCCGTGCGCGGAGTCGGGGATGAGGATGTTCCGGCGCGCGTTGCCCTTTGACTTGTGCCAGGCGCGGGCGAGAAGGATGCCGGTGAACTCGCCGTGCGCTCCGGCGGCGGGCTGAAGCGTGATGGTGTCCATGCCGGTGATTTCAATGAGGCAATCCTGCAGGAGCTTGACGATCTGTAGCGAGCCTTGTGAGAGCGATTCCGGCTGATAGGGATGGGCTTCGGCGATACCTTCGAGGCGAGAGACGAATTCGTTCACGCGCGGGTTGTACTTCATGGTGCAGCTGCCGAGCGGATACATGCCGAGGTCGATGGCGTAGTTCCAGGTAGACAGGCGCGTGAAGTGGCGGATGATTTCGATCTCGCTCAGCTCGGGTAGCGTGCCGGTATCTTCGCGGGCGGCTTTGCCTAGGAGCTGGGCCGGGTCGACTTCCGGCACGTCGAGCGGCGGCAGCTTGTAGGCCTTCTTGCCGGGCGAGGATATCTCGAAAGACAGTTTTTCGTTCTGCGTGAGGTGCGCGGTGACTTTGCGCGGTGTGCCTACGAAGGGTTGTTCTGTTGTTGCCATTTGAATCTTTACCTCAGAGGCCTTTCGCCTCTCTCTGCTGAAACAAAATCTTTCACCGCCAAGCGCTAAGGCCGCCAAGAAAACCCGCGAAGCCTGGCGTTTGACTTACGCTGTCGTTGCCACCGAGGCTTCTGTCAAAACGGCGGCTGCCTGGTCTATCTGTTCTTTGGTGGTGAGTTCTGTTGCGCACCAGAGCGTGGCATTGCCCAGTTCGGGGTACCACTTCTTGAGCGAGAGTCCGCCGATGATCTTGTTCTCCAGCAGACGCGCGTTGAGCTGCTCTGCCGTTTCACTTGTCTGCAAGACAAATTCATGAAAGCGCGGTGCGTTTGCGAAAAGGAGCTTGCCGTTTTCGCTCAGGGTTTTGGCTGCGTATTGCGCCTTGGCGAGGTTCTGCACGGCGAGGTCTTTGATTCCCTGCTTGCCGTAAACCGTCATGTAGATGGTCGCCATCAATGCGACGAGCGCCTGGTTGGTGCAGATGTTCGAGGTCGCTTTTTCGCGGCGGATGTGTTGCTCGCGGGTGGAAAGCGTGAGCACGAAACCGCGGCGTCCGTCTTTGTCCTTGGTTTCGCCGACGAGGCGTCCGGGCATCTGGCGCAGATACTTTTCCTTGGCTGCGAGCACGCCGCAGAAGGGTCCGCCATAGCTGGGCGCGACGCCAAAGGACTGTGCTTCGAGCGAGACGATGTCGGCTTCGGCCGGAGGACGCACGATGCCGAGCGAGATGGCTTCGGCAATCGAAACGATGAGCAATGCGCCTTTCTTGTGCGCGATCTCGGCGATGGCGGGAATGTCTTCGACGACACCGAAGAAGTTGGGCGACTGCACAAGGACGGCGGCGCTCTTGTCGGTAAGGGCTTGCTCAAGAGTGGCGAGATCAATGCGTCCGTCAGCACCATAGCCGACTTCGTTCGCCGAATGCTCCTGGTGCTGCGCGTAGGTCTCCATGACCTCGCGATACTCAGGGTGCACGGTGCGGGCGACGACGATGCCGTCGCGGCCGGTGATGCGAACGGCCATCATGGCGGCTTCCGCCGCGCCGGTCGAGCCGTCGTACATAGAGGCGTTGGCGATGTCCATGCCGGTGAGCTCGCAGATCATGGTCTGGAACTCGAAGATGGCCTGGAGCGTGCCCTGCGTGATCTCGGCCTGATAGGGCGTATACGAGGTGAGAAACTCGCCGCGCTGGACGAGCGAATCGATAATGACCGGGCGGTAGTGGCGATAGACGCCTGCGCCGATAAAGCTGGCGTAGCCGACGGCATTGTGCGCGGCCGCGTTCTTGAAGTGGTCGATGATCTCGGACTCGCCCATCTGGCGCGGGATGTTCAAATCGCGCTTGAGACGGTACTCCTCGGGGATGGTCGAGAAGAGATCGTCGATGGAAGAAGCGCCGATCTCGCGCAGCATTTCCGTGCGCTCGGCAGGTGATTTGGGTAGATAACGCATGTCTTGATCCTTACTGCTGCAAATAACAAAAGCTAACCGCGAAGGACGCTACGTGCGTCAATCTTCGGGGAGGAGGACTTCTTTTCTACTGAGAACATCTGCAATCCGTCATTCTGACCCTGAACGGAGTGACGGGGGAGAAGCCTGGCGATTTTTTCTGAGCGGACACCGTTGAGATTCTTCACTACGCCTCCGGCTGCGTTCAGAATGACGGCGTTCATCGACAAATTGTTTACTTGCCGGTTTCTTCCGCGATGAACTTTTCGTAGTCTGCGGCGCTCAGCAGCGTTTCGACTTCCGCTGGGTCGCTCAACTCGACTTTCATGATCCATGATGCGTGCGCGTCGGTATTGATCTTTTCCGGAGCTGACACGAGCTCTTCGTTCACTTCGGTCACGGTTCCGGTGATGGGCGAATAGAGATCGGAGACGGCCTTGACCGATTCGACGCTGCCGAAGACTTCGCCCTTCTTCACGGCTGCGCCTACTTTTGGCGATTCGACAAAGACGATGTCGCCCAGCGAGTTCTGGGCGTAATCGGTGATGCCGATCTTGCCGGTTTTGCCGTCAATCTCAATCCACTCATGTTCGCGCGTATAGCGGTAATTTGCAGGGTATGCCATAGATGTTTTTTCTCTTTCTATTGTACGGTCTGTTGCGGTTACGACTGCTTTTTGGGACGACGGTAGAACGGGATTGGCACCATCTTTGCTTTGACCATGCTGTTGCGCACCTGCACGAAGAGCTGGCGGTCTAGGGCGGAATAATCTTTGGGGATAAACGCGAGGGCAATGTTCTTTTTGAGGAAGGGCGCGGGTGAGCCGCTGACCACGGAACCGATCTGCACGCCGCTTTCGTTGAAGACGCCGTAGCCGTCGCGGGCGATGCCGCGATCGACCATCTCCAGACCAACCAGCTTGCGCGTCGGGCCGCCCTCTGCGATGACGCTCTGCAGCGCCTCGGAGCCGATGAATGGCCCTTTTTCGAGCTTGCAGAAGCGGTCGAGACCGGCCTCGAAGACGTTGATCGTCTCGGATATTTCGTGACCGTAGAGCGAGAGTGCGGATTCGAGGCGCAGCGTATTGCGCGCACCCAGACCGCAGGGAAGGATGCCGAATTCCTTGCCTGCTTCGAGCACTTCTTCCCATACGCGCTTGCTCGTAGCCTCGTCGGACGGGATGTAGATTTCAAAGCCGTCTTCGCCGGTGTATCCAGTGCGGGCGATGAGGGTGTTGGGCAGGCCGCAGACCGTTCCCCACTTGAAGTGGTAGAACTTGATCGTCGAAAGGTCGACTTTGGTGAGCTTTTGCAGCGTTTCGGCTGCTTTCGGGCCCTGAATGGCGAGCTGCGTGTAGTAATCGCTGTAGTCGCTGACGTGGCAGTGGAATTTCTGCGCGTTGGTTTTGACCCAGCTGTAGTCCTTTTCGCGCGTGCCGGCGTTGATGACGATGAGGTAGTCGTTGTCGGAGAGCTTGTGCACGATGACGTCGTCGACAAAGGTGCCCTGCGGATAGAGCATGGCCGAATACTGCGCCTGGCCGCCCTCGAGCTTCGCAGCGTCGTTCATGCAGAGGTGCTGGATGGCGTTGAGCGACTCGGGACCACGCAACTGAATGTCGCCCATGTGGCTGACATCAAAGAGCCCGACGCCGGTGCGCACGGCCATGTGCTCGGAGATCAGGCCGGAGTATTCGACGGGCATGTCCCATCCGCCGAAGTCGACCATCTTGGCGCCCATCTGGCGGTGGACAGCGTACAGAGGGGTCTTGCGAAGTTCAGGCGTAACGGTAGAAGTGGACACAGCAGGATCCTTGAATGGGAGATGCGGAACCTTTTAAGTTAACACGGTGCTGGCCGCACGGGCACAGCCTGTCCTGAGCGTAGCCGAAGGACGCCCCTGGCGCCATTTCCGGCTGTCGCGCCGTTCAGCCAGCAGCAAAAATGATGATTGATAAACCGGATTGCCCTTCAGGACCCCATACTTACTTGTCGGCGTAATAGCCGTCGCGGGTCTGCACATAGAGGTCTTTCTTCTTTGTTGTCAGCACGATCTTGTGGTAGCTCGCATCGGCGCTGGACTTGTCGGGCGTGTAGCCGAGCATGTACTGCGAACGCAGCTCTTCGGCGATGCTCGAGTAAATCTGGTCGAAGTTTTCCTTCTTCTTCGCCTCGAACATGCGTCCGCCGGTCTGCTCCGCGATCTGGATCATGATCTTTTTGCCATCGACATGCGGCTCCTGCGAGGGACGCTGGCCGCCTCTGCCGCCGGGATAGCCGCCGCCACCGCCGGGCCAGCCGCCACCGCCCATGCCGATGCGGGGATGGCCGTAACCACCTCCGCCACCATTGTTATTGTCATGCGACTGCTCGCCTTGAAAATAGATGGTGTAGATGACGGTATTGGCGCGCTGCGCGGCTTCGATCGCGGAGTTGATCGTCTCCCTGCTGCCGCGGTCTTCGCCATCGCTGAGCACAACCAGCGCTTTGCGCCCCTGCTGCTTCTTCATCAGCTCGTCGGAGGCGAGAAAGATGGCGTCATACAGCTGCGTGCCGCCGCCGCGATGCGCATGCTGCTGGCTGCCTGGATCGGAGTCGGATGTTTGGGAAAAGGACTCCTGCGTGGGGCCTAGCTCTTCGAGCGCCGAGGAAAGTTTGTCCTTCGAGGCGGTCAGGTCCTGGAGCAGCTCGACTTCGCGGTCGAAATGAATGAGGAAGGCTTTGTCTTCGGGCTTGGTCAACATCTGGGATAGAAACGTCTTGCTTGACGTCTTTTCCTGATCGAGCGCATTGCGCATGCTCATGCTGGTGTCGACCAGCAGACCGAGTGTAAGCGGCAGGTTCGTATCTAGATTGAAGTATTTGATGGTCTGCGGACGACCATCCTCCTGCAGGACGAAGTCGTCTTTCGTCAGGGTGGTGACGATCTGGCCCTTCTTGTCGCGGACGCTGACAGGGAGTGTGACGACTTTTACATCGACGGAAAGCGTCGTCGGAGGAGTCGCCGGGGGAGTGGACTTCGGGGCTTCCTGTGCGGGCGTCGTTTGCTGGCCATAAAACGTGAGCGCAAAGATGAACAGACAGAAGGCTGGAGCAAGATACTGGAGCGCAGGTTTCAAACGTGACTTCATACGTGACATGGGTTTCGTCTGTTAGACGAAGAAATGCGCTGAACAGTTGAGGTCTTTTACCATCTGAAGACCTCCGCCGAAGGTTTGTTTTCGTAATTCACAAATAACCGTCACAGCTAAGGGGCGAGACTGCGCGATTCATAAAAATGCTACATTTAAGCTTCCCCCGAAACTTTGTCTTGATCTTGGCGTCTATTTCTGCAAATTTTAAGACAACTATACGAGGCACGGATGAAAGCTATTCCGCAGCTCCCCCATTTCAAGCTTGTGGGAGCGCCAGTATTGCTTTTTTTATTTGGCTGTGGCGTTCAAGCGAATCAAGTCACTCTAACATCCTCCAGCAGCTCGCTTACGCTGACTCCAGGATCTTCGCAAACCATCACTGTCCAGGTATCTTCCCCCATGGATATGGGTGATGGGGCTGCCATCACGGTAACGGGACTGCCCTCCGGAGTGACCGTATCGCCATCTTCAATAAAACTAAAGCGCGGCGCATCGGAAACATTGACATTCAGCGCAGCTTTAAATGCTGCTGCGGGCTCGTTTCCGGGTACAGATGCGGCAAATCCTGATTTCGTGACGACCACGGCTGCAATCTCTGCTAGCTTTGGGCCCTGGACGAGTAGCTCTCCATTAAACCTGACTGTTTTTCTCGAAAATCCTTCTTTTGTGCCGACAACCATGAATCTGCCTGTGATTCGAATGACCACACAGAACGGCGCGCCGATTCTGAACAAGACAGATTATGTTGACGGTAATATCTCGATCACTCCGGGCACGGTGGACCCAGCCGACTCGCCCTACAACGGCACTATGGAGGCACACCTGCATGGCAACAGCACGCTCTTGATGCCGAAGAAACCCTACAAAGTGAAACTGGACTCGAAAGCGCCTCTTTTGGGGATGCCTTCGAACAAAAACTGGATTCTGCTGGCCAATTATGACGACAAAGCGCTCATGCGTAACTATGTGGCTCTGGAGTTGAGCCAACGACTGGGCATGCCCTGGACGCCTAGTTCGGTATTTGTGGAGCTTTTTTTGAATGGCCAGTACGAGGGCAATTACGAACTTACGCAGGAAGTGGATATTGGCAAGACCCAGGTCAACATCACAGAAATGGATGATACCGACAATTCAGGAAAAGCGTTAACCGGCGGTTATCTGCTGGAAATTGATGCTCACCAGGACGAGGACTTTGTCTTTACCACAGCCCATGGGGTGCCATTTGGGCTGCAAGACCCCGACCCAGCCACTTCGGAACAATCTTCCTACATCCAAAATTACGTGCAACAGGCAGAAAATGCTTTCTACTCAAGCACTTTCACTGATTCCACGACCGGCTGGCCTGCTTATTTTGATGAAAACACCCTTATCAATTGGTATCTCACCAATGAAATCATGGGAAATAACGACGCCGCTTTTTATAGCAGCGATTATGTTTACAAAGATAAAAACAACCCACTGTTGTATATGGGACCTGTCTGGGATTTCGATGTGAGCTCGGGAAACGTAAATTACAACGTGATCGTCAATCCGGACGTATGGTGGATAGGAACAGAGGCTGCATGGTATTCCAGGCTGTTCCAGGACCCGAACTTCACGTCGGCCGTGATTGCACGATGGAAAGCTGTCAAGGCATCGCAACTGGATACTTTGCCCGCCTTCATCGATCAGACGGCAGCTCACCTGAACCAATCCCAGCAGAATAATTTCCAGCGCTGGCCCATTCTTGGGGAAGCTGTCTGGCCTAATTCCGAAGTAGCCGGCTCGTATCAAGGAGAGGTCAATTTCCTGAAAAGCTGGGTCACGCAGCGTATTGCGTGGATGGATTCGCAATTCAGCCAGGGAATTGGGCCGAGCGGACCGGGTGGGCCTGTAGTTGGTTCAGGCGGCGGCGGTTCTGGCTCAGGAAGCGGGTCGGGGACTGTAGTGCAACATTGAAGGAGACGAGAGGACGCTCATTATTTAATGTCTTTCGGACTGCCCACATCGCGTTAATTCTGGGAAAATGGATTTAGCAAGCCGGCTCGACCTTCATTACCCCCACATCGAGGTCAAAACGATTATGGAACGCCGCGACTTTATGAAGCAGAGCGCACTCGCCGCTGCTGCCGCCGCCACGACCAAACTGTCTTCTGCTGCCACGTCACCTACCAATTCGATTGCGCGACGTCCGCTGGGCAAGACGGGAGAGCATCTCTCGATCATTGGCTTTGGCGGCATCGTGGTGATGAACGAGGAAACCGGGGCGGCCAGCAACGTTGTTGCTGAGGCCGTGGACCGTGGCGTCAACTACTTCGACGTTGCCCCCAGCTATGGCAATGCACAGGAGCGCCTGGGTCCGGCGCTGGCTCCGTATCGAAAGAACTGCTTCCTGGCCTGCAAGACCGAAGGACGCACGAAGGACGATTCGCGGAAGCAGCTCGAAGAGTCGCTGCGGTTGCTGAAAACGGACCATGTCGACCTGTATCAGTTTCATGCGCTGACCAAGATGACCGATCTCGATACGGTGCTGGGACCGGGCGGCGCGATGGAGACGATGGAGGCGGCCAAGAAGGAAGGCAAGATTCGCTATATCGGCTTCTCAGTACATTCAGCGGAGACGGCGGTGGCGGCGATGAACCGCTATAACTTCGATACGGTGCTCTTTCCGGTGAACTTTGTGCTTTTCTCTCAGGCGAACTTCGGTCCACAGATACTGAAGACGGCGCAGGAAAAGGGCATGGGCATCCTGGCGCTGAAATCGATGGCAAAAACGGTGTGGTCTGCCGACCAGAAGCAGAACCATCCTGAGCCGAAGTGCTGGTATCAGCCGGCTGCGTTTCCGGACGAGGCTTCGCTGGGGCTGCGCTGGACGCTGGGGCATCCGGTCACGGCTGCGTTGCCGCCGGGTGAGGAGAGATATTTCCGTCTGGCGATGGATGTGGCGCAGAACTATAAGCCTCTGCAGCCGCATGAAGAGCAGGCGCTGATGGCACGCGCGACCGGCGTCGAGCCGATTTTTCATCTCGGGAATGATGTGTAGTTGAGGAGCCTCGAAGGGAAGAATCTCAGGCGTATTGGTTAGGCAAATATCGCTGAAATTCTTCCTCCCTTCGATCGTCAGAATGACGAGCGCTCTTGGCTTTTGCCTAAATCTGAGAAGAGGCTGTTGGCGTGAGGATCAGGTTCGATATGTTGCTTACGATTGACTCGAAGGCGTATCTCGGAGATGCGGACAGCTTCTTCCACTCTGGATCGCTGCCGAAGGCGGCCCATTTGTCGTTCATCTCGCTAATGTCACCGAAGCTGAGCATGTAGGTCAGGTTGGGCAGGCGGGGGCCGATCAGCGAGTCTCCAAAGAAGACCTGCGCGAAGCCCGCTCTCGCAAAGATTTCGAATTCGCCATGGTGGAACATCTCCACTTTGCGCACGTGGTCCTGGTTGGTGGGGCTTTCATAGGTGCGCAGCTGGAAGACGCGCTTGGCATGCTGGGCTGTCGTCGGAGGAGGAGTGAGTTTCGGCCATCCTTCAAAAGCAATAAGCAGTGAGCTTTCGATACGAACGTAGGCCGGGGCAGTGGCGGGAGCATTCCAGAACGGCTCCGCCGCTTTCATGAAGGCTTCGTCCTGGGCTAGATGCAGTTCTGCCGTGACCAGCGCTTCGAGCGATGTGCTGGGAATGAGCACGTAGAGGGTTGGGGTTTCGGGTCCGAGGGTGAGATTGAAGACGCCCACGGGCGACATGCCGAGACGATTGAGCGCCGGAATCAACGCCTGAGACAGATAGCTTTCCGTGAGCTTTGTTTGCGGGCCCGATTGCATATGGTATTTGCGAAGCTCATAGTACTCACGCGGCTTGCCTGCAGACGTTTGCGCGATGCCTCGCGGCTGGCGTGCCAGCGCGAGAGCAGATGCGGCGAGAGACGAGGTCAGGAATCGGCGTCTTTCCAAGATAGTCCTCCAATGATTATGGCGATGATTTTGGATTGTATCGAATGCCAGGCGCTCGTACTGCATTGTGACGTCTGAGCCTTTCGCGAATGCTGGCACATCCAAGAGAAAAACGGAAAGAGCAGGTAGTTCAATGAGCAGAAGAAGAGCGCTGGTCGTAGGTGCCACGGGAATCGCAGGGGGAAATCTTGCGCAACATCTGGCGAGCAAGGGGTGGGACGTCTATGGGCTTGCGCGAAAGCCGCAGCCGGGGCCGGGTATCCGTCCGGTGGCAGCCGATCTGCTTGACGAGAAGTCGTTGAAACAGGCCGTGTCAGGACTAGATGTCACCGATGTCTTTATCTGCGCGTGGCTGCGGCAGCCGACGGAAAAGGAAAATGTCCGCGTAAACGGCGCGATGGTTGAACACCTGTTTGAGGCTCTCGAAGGCGCGAAGAATCTGAAGCACGCGGCACTGGTTACGGGCACGAAACATTACCTCGGCCCATTTGAGTCTTATGGGAAGACGCAGGCCGAGACGCCCTTCCGCGAAGACCAGCCGCGCCTGCCCGGTGAGAATTTTTACTACACGCAGGAAGATATCCTGTTCGCGGCAGCAAAGTGCATGGGCTTTACCTGGAGCGTGCATCGTGCGCACACCGTGATTGGATATGCGCTGGGCAATGCCATGAATATGGGTGTGACGCTGGCCGTGTACGCGACGATCTGCCGTGAAACCGGAAGGCCGTTCGTCTATCCCGGCTCGCACGAACAGTGGAGTTTTCTGACCGATGTGTGCGATGCGCGATTGCTGGCGCAGCAACTGGAGTGGGCGGCGATCACTCCGAAAGCCCATAATCAGGCATTCAACACGGTGAACGGCGATATCTTTCGCTGGCGTTGGCTCTGGCCGCAGCTGGGTGCTTACTTTGGCGTGGAAGCTGCTCCTCCGCCTGCGGAAACGGCTCCGCTGGAAACGCAGATGAGCGAGGCTGCACCGCTATGGGCGGAGATTGCGGCGAAATACGGGCTTGTTGAAAGCAACGTGGACAAGCTGGCTTCGTGGTGGCATACCGATGCTGATCTCGGACGGAAGATCGAGTGCGTGAACGACATGACGAAGAGCCGAGAGCTTGGATTTATGCAGTATCAGGAGACGCCTGCTTCGTTCTTTGAATTGTTTGAGCAGTTGAAGAAGTCGCGGGTGATTCCGTCTTTCTAGACTGGCTGCATAGTCTCCAGGAAGCGAGACATCAGCGGCTGAAGCCGCGCTTTTACTGACTTTTCTGCGAGGGCTGAAGCCCTCGCCTACCAATCTCCTTATCGTTGGGATTCTTCGCTGCGCTCAGAATGACGAGCCTCGAGTTACTCGAAAAATAATCTAGACAAATACAGGCCCACCTTCATCGCGTGAAGATGGGCCTGCCTGTTTCAATCATTCGTTATTTTGATTTACTGGTCGTTGCCTTTGATCAGTTCCGCGGAAACTGCCGTGAGATAGCCGAACAGTCCGCCTGAGCCATGGTTGGGGCCAGCGGTGAAGTAGAGTTCCGCAGCCGGAGCTTTTGCGGGATCGCTGTTGGCGGGGCTGACATTTCCCGGGCTGATGGCCCAGATGCCATTGATCGAGAGCGGCTTTCCGGTGGAATCCTGCAACAGGCCGTGGAATTTTCCGGTCGCGAGATCATAGGCGGCGATAAATCCGCTGGACTGCGTGGTGCCACCGCCCGCGAACTGGGCGATCAGCAGATCGTGGCTGAAGCGTCCGAAGTCGAGCGGAGCCAGAGCCACACCCCACGGAGCATTGAGCCAATCCCCATGTTCGAGGCGGCGCAGAAGCTCTCCGGAGGCGCTGTAAATATCGACATAGCCCAGGCCTGGACCGTCGGTTTCAAAGGGCTGTCCTTCCTGGTGGAGCACATAGGTGACGACAATGTCGTTGCCGATGGACTGCACGTTGAAAGGCACAAAGTTGCGCGGCAAGCGTTCGTCGACAAAAGGCTCGTTGCCGTCATGATGATGGTCCTCATCGAAGGCAAAGTCATCGGAATGATTGCCGCCAGATTGCACATCCGGTAAATGCACCCGCTGAAACGCGTTGTTGTAGACATCTACACGGCCCTTGGTGAAGTTGGCCGTATACAGATAACGATTGCCGTGGATATAAGCGCTGGTCAGGCCTGTATAGCTGGAACCATCGGTGGTTCTGACTACCGTCATGGCATGGGTCGAAGGAGGCGTCGCTTTTGGCGCAACGCCGATGGTCGCATTCCAGCCGACAATGGTTCCATCAATCGTAGAGAAGAGGAAAGTCGCGGGAGCACCGGGCGCCAGCAGGAAATCGGTGGTGCTGCCGTTGAAGATGGTGCCGGTTGGAGTACCGGTCGGCGTCTGTTTGTTGTTGGGATTCGACGGCGGGATGGTGACGATCAGGCTCTGCTTGGCTCCCGGGCCGTTGTAGAGGGTGCTGAAGCCGGTGGCGTTATCGGAGACCCACCAGGGGCTGCCGGAGCCGCGAGACAGGCCCCAGGGATTGATCAATTGAGGATCGGTGACGGGAGCGACTCCTGAGGTGTTTGAGACCAGGTTAGTTTGGGTGTAGTGCTGGGCAAAGGAAATGGCTCCCGTCGACAGAGCCAATGCTGCACTGACGGTAAGACGCAATAGTGTTTTCATTACGGAGACTCCTGGCTTACTGCAAGCCCCACTGTTTTTGTGCTGCCCTTTTTGCGCGACCGGTGTCGACAAAGGGCTGGAATCAAACCGCAGGCGGGGATGTCTGGGTTCACAATCCTGAGCCAGCCTACTCTCCACCATTCGAGAGAAATGTCACCGCATTGTCATCGCTTTGTGACAAGCTTCACTGCGATGTTTATTCCCTGATTGATGCGTTTTAAAGATTTTCGTTCGTGGTTCTACGCAGCAGCCCAGGGCTCTCAATCCATCTGAAGCGGTGCGAGCTCCACCTTCAAAAATCACAAAGTCAGACACTTAGGACAGGAAAGGGTGAATCGCGAACCATGGTGTAGGTGAGGTCGCGCAGGCGGCCAAGCGCGCCGGACTGAGGGCTCCGTCCGATGAACATCACATCGGCGTCGGTTCGCCGGGCAGCTTCAACCAGAGCCTCTTTCACCGTCCCTACTACGATGTGGACGGGCAGGTCGACACCCACTCTTTTTTGCAGATCGGCAATGTGCTGGTGCGCCTCGTGCCGTTCCGCGGATTGCACTTGCTCTTCGAGATTCAGCCGCACCGGCGATATGGCGTCTTCGGACTGAATGGCATGAATGATGGTTAGGTTGGCCCTTGCTTCCTTCGACATCTTATGGGCAAAGCGAAGCACTCGTTCCGAGTCATGCCCTAACCCGACCGCGCATAACCACTCGCGGTGTTCCGGGGGCCGGGGAGCAATCGTCTCAGCGTGCATGCTGGTCAACATCGGGCAATCCGCGTCATTGAGCACCTTGGCCGTTGTCGAGCCAAGCAGCATGCGCCGGAAAAATCCGGAGTGCGTGGGCATGATGATGAGATCGAAGCCGTTTCTGGCAGTGTGGGCGATCTGAGTGGCTGCATCTCCGGCGAGGAGGATTCTCGGACACTCCGAGGCGGGAAATTCGTTTGGGAGGAACGAATCGAGCCTCTCCCGGGCGATGTTCTGATGCTCCACTGCAATTTCGGGGACAGCTCGCAGGTAGAGTTCGAAGCCGTTGTAGCTGGCGGGATCGAAAACATGGATGAGCGACACTTTGGCGCCGGCCAGAATGGCTGCTCGTTTCACATACGGGGCCATAGCAAAGCTGGATGGAGAAAAATCTATCGGGAAGAGGATGTTTGAGATCGAGGACACGTGCGCCTCCGCGTAGTAACCGTGGAACGGGTTATCTTCTCAAAACTGTGTCACTCATCACAAATGACTCTGCGTGAACAACCGCAGGTTACCGTTCGGCGTTGCTCACGGGAACCTGGGGCACCCGGCTAACCTGCGGGAGTTGCGGCTTTACCGATGAACCGCCAGTCTTTCTCGAGCGCATACCAGTAGGTCGTCCCGTTTCCTACATAAGGGATGCCGAGCAGGCGGCTTTTGGTCCGGAACTGAAGCGTTCGCATATCAGCTTGTCCGGTAGGCACGTGAAAGCCGGTGGAGTCCTGATCTTCTGGAATATGAGGAGGGCCGAAAATATGTCCGTCCACGACATCGATGGGGCACCCGTCCATCGCTTAAATTACAACGGACTCCTGATACTCACCGAAGACTTCGCGCATGGCGGCGGCGATTTCGCCTACGGTGGCGTAGCTTTCTACGGCTTCTAGGATGGTGGGCATCAAATTCTGGCCGGAGCGGGCGTGGTCTTTCACGCGATCGAGAGCGGATTGCCAGCGGAGTCTATCGCGGCGCTGGCGGAGGGCCTGCAGACGCTCGACCTGCTTGCGCTCTAAATCTTCGTTGATGCGCTGGATTGGGATGCCCGGCTCATCTTCGCGGGTGAAGCGGTTGACGCCGACGACCGTGGCCTCGCCGGAATCGACGGCGCGCTGGTAGCTGTAGGCGGCGTTCTGGATTTCCTGCTGCACCCAGCCCTGCTCGATGGCGCGGAGCATGCCGCCGATGGCTTCGATGCGGTCGAGGTAGGTTTTTACCTGCTGCTCGATTTCTGCTGTCAGTGACTCGATGTAGTACGAGCCTGCAAAGGGGTCGACGGTCTGGGCTACTCCGGATTCGCTGGCGATGATTTGCTGCGTGCGCAGAGCGATGCGCGCTGCCTCTTCGGTGGGCAGGGCGAGGGCTTCATCGTAGCCGTTGGTATGCAGGGACTGCGTGCCGCCCAGGACCGCTGAGAGCGCCTGTATGGCTGTGCGCACGATGTTGTTCTCCGGCTGCTGCGCGGTGAGCGTGGAGCCGGCGGTCTGCGTATGGAAGCGGAGCATCCAGGAACGCGGACTTTTTGCCCGGAAGTGGTCGCGCATGAGGTGCGCCCAGACGCGGCGAGCGCAGCGGAACTTGGCGACTTCCTCAAAAAAATTGTTGTGCGCGTTGAAAAAGAACGACAGGCGCGGGGCAAATTGATCGATATCAAGTCCGGCGTCGATGGCGGCTTGCACGTAGGTGATGCCGTTGGCGAGCGTGAAGGCGACTTCCTGCGCGGCGGTCGATCCAGCCTCGCGCATGTGGTAGCCGGAGATGGAGATGGTGTTCCAGTCGGGGATTTCCTGATTGGCCCACGCGAACATGTCAGTGATGATGCGCATGGCATGGCGGATGGGATAGATGTAGGTGCCGCGCGCGATGTACTCCTTGAGTATGTCGTTCTGCACGGTGCCGGAGAGTTTTTTCACCTCAGCTCCGGTGCGCTTTGCGACGGCGACGTAGAGCGCGAGCAGAATGCTGGCCGTCGCGTTGATGGTCATCGAGGTGGAGATTTTATCGAGCGGGATGCCGTCGAAGAGGCGTTCCATGTCTTCGATGGAATCGATGGCCACGCCAACTTTGCCCACTTCGCCGAGCGACATCGGATCGTCGGAGTCGTAGCCGATCTGCGTGGGCAGGTCGAAGGCTACCGATAAACCCGCTGTCCCATGTTCGAGCAAAAATTTGTATCGGCGGTTGCTCTCCTCGGCGTCGCCCATGCCGGCGTACTGGCGCATGGTCCAGAGGCGGCCTCGATACATGGTGGGCTGGATGCCGCGCGTGAAGGGGAATTCACCGGGAAAGCCAAGGTCTTTGATCGGGTCAAAACCGGTGGATTCGAGGTCAGCGGAGGTATAGACGGATTTTGCGGTGCGATCAGTGGACATGAGGTGAACGGAGAAGGATATCGTTTCTGCTGCATGTTTGCGAGCTAAGGCTGGAAAAGACGGGATGTTTCATGTTGTTCTTTCCCATTCTTCGCTACGCGAAGAATGGGGCACCCAACGTCGCGGCAGGTGAAGAAAAAAGCAGATCGTTCCACTCAGGGTCAGGATGACAGCCCATTTTTGATGACAGCCTATTGTTTCTGTCGCTTCAGCTTTTCCTTTTGGCGCGCGCGGTAGAACGAGCTGAAGGTGAAGTAGCCGAAGGCCAGCGTGACGAGCGAATACACCAGAAAACGCTGGTGATCGGGGCCGATGGCCCATTCGTAGCGCAGCTTGTAGGCGTTCACGGCGAAAAAAAACGTGAAGATGGCGAAGAAGAGTCCTGTCACTTCGAGCCACAACACGCCGCTGGCATGCGCGAAGGGTCCCCACACCGCTTCGCCGAATTTACGCGATCCGCGAGCGACAGCTTTTCCACGGGCAGAGTACACTTGAGTTGGATGCGTGGCTTGCTGCTGCACGGTCTCCGAAACGGAGGGAGCGGCAGGCGGAGGGGTGTTTTGCGTGGCGCGGGCAAGAAGCATTTTGGACGCGACGCGGACACCGATTCCGAGTTTGCGGCCGAGCGTGTTCGGCTCCATAGACAAAAGTTTATCAGCCGTTCTGATTCCGGTTGCCCTCCTCGAACATCACAAGTAAGGTAAAGAACATTCCAGCGCGCTCCAGGCCGGCTCGATGGCAGGGGGAAACGGAGACAGACACCTTGAACGCAAAGCTGAGAAAACTCGTTCAGCAGTTGGGGGAAGCCATTCAGGAGACGGTCTCTGAATCGGAACATATTGCCGGTGTGGTGCAAGACATAAGAAAACAAGGATTTGATGTTTTGCTCATGCTGGAAGCGACGATTGGCCTGAACGAGCTGGAACAGCAACCAGAGGCTGCACTTGAGTCATCGAATGCACGTGACCAGCAAGAGGTAGGAAAGGATGGCAAGCCCTTTTCTTCGCAGGACGTGCACTTTCTACGCTCGCTCCGTATCGCCATTCAGGGGGACGAACGAGTGGATTAATGGCATTGACTCCCAATTGCTGTTCTATATGCTAGTATCGCCATTTCCGAGACGCGGTAGAGTTCTTTGTAGTGCAACTTGCCGAAGCCGCAGAACTGGAGACTGAGCAAAAGCAATGAGGGGCGTCGTATCCATGAAAGATACACTCGGCGTACTTTTGGCAGGCGGCGCAGGAGAACGTCTTTTCCCGCTGACTCGCGATCGCGCGAAACCCGCAGTTCCCTTTGGCGGCAATTACCGCATCATCGACATTACACTTTCGAATTGCATCAATTCCGATCTGCGCCACGTTTACATCCTCACGCAATACAAGGCGCTCTCACTCAATCGCCACATCCGCGAAGGCTGGACCAGCGTCGTTGCCCAGGAACTGGGCGAGTTTATTGAGATCCTTCCCCCCATGCAGCGCGTGAGCGCCAACTGGTACATGGGCACCGCCGACGCGGTTTACCAGAACATCTATTCGATTGGCTCCGAGCAGCCGAAGCATGTGCTCATCCTCTCCGGCGACCACATCTACAAGATGGATTACGGCAAGATGCTGCAGCACCACAATGACACCGGCGCTGACGTGACGCTGGCCACGCTGCCGATTGATCCAGCCGATGTATCGCGCTTCGGCGTGGTCGAAGTATCGCGCACGGGCGAGGTGATCGGTTTTCACGAAAAGCCAAAATCGACGGAGCTGCGCTCACCTTTCAATCCGACGATGGTGGATGCCTCGATGGGCATCTACCTCTTCAATACCGACGTGCTGCTCCCCGCGCTGATGAAGGATGCCGAAGACCCGACATCGAAGCACGATTTTGGGCACAACATTCTGCCCTCGCTGCTGGGCCAGTACAAGATGCACGCCTATAACTTTGTCGATGAGAATGGGCAGGATGCGCTTTACTGGCGCGATGTGGGGACGCTGGATGCCTACTACGAAGCCAACATGGATATCGCTTCGGTATCGCCGATCTTCAACCTGTATGACGCGAACTGGCCGATGCGGACACGGGTGCGCCAGTATCCTCCGGCGAAATTCGTCTTTGGCGAACCGGGACGCACGGGCATGGCCATTAATTCGATCGTTTCAACCGGCTGCATCGTCTCGGGCGCGGTCGTGCGCAACAGCGTGCTTTCGCAGGATGTGCGTGTGAACTCGTATTCGGAGGTCGATTCGAGCATCGTCTTCTCGCACGTCAACATTGGACGACACTGCCGCATCAAGAAAGCGATCATCGACCGCGACGTACATTTGCCGGAGGGCACGGTGATCGGCTACGACCAGAACGAGGATCGGCGCAACTACTTCGTTACGCCTTCCGGGTTGACCGTGGTTACGCGGGATTACTCGCTCTATGAGAACCCGGTCTCGGCTGATTTTCTGCAGCCGGTGTAAGGCTGATTGGAGATGAGAGCGCAGATTTCTCTGCGCCCCATTCACCGATGTAAAGTCTTCTTGGCTGAAAGGTGCGAGCAGTAGTGACCGGGGAAAATCCGTGTGGATTCTTCGTCGCGCTCAGAATGACGGCATCACTACAGAACTGACTTATTCGTAGGCCAGGGCGTCGATGGCATCTTTACGGGCGGCCTTGAGTGCCGGGTAGAGTGCACCGAGGATCGCGCCGGTAAAGGCGATCAATGTAGCGTTGATGCGCCAGTGAAGGCTTACCGGAAACGGCAGTGTCGGGAAGCGATAGCTTAGTCCAATCTTGAGCAGATAGGTAAGGCCGATTCCCAGGATGATGCCCGCTATCGAGATCAGCGCGGCCTCACGCAGCACCACATTCGTGATGTAAGAGCGCGATGCGCCCAGCGACTTGAGGATGCCGATCTCACGCGTCCGCTCCATCACAGCCGTATACATGGTCTGGAAGACGACGATGAAGCCGACCACGACGGCAATGCTGATGACGCTGCGCAGCGCGGCGTTGAAGCCGGGCAGGTGTTCGGGCGTCATCAGCGACATCCATTCCTGCAGCGTTTGCACCTCGTATTGGCTGAGACCGGCGACGGCGAGGATTTCCTTCCGAATGAGCTCCTGATTCTGAAGATTGTCGCTTCTCAGGTAAAAGAGCGAGGCGTTCTCCGGATTGCCGACCATGGTGCCAAGCGTGTGAATGGGCAGAAACTTGCGGCCACCCCGGCCATGCTCGACGATGCCGCAGATGTGAAAGGGATGGCTCTTGATCAGGATGGTGTCGCCGAGGTGATGGCCGGCATCGGTACGGGCAAAAACGTCGTCGATGATGACGTCATTGGGGCCCTGAAAACGGCCTCCTTCAAGAAATACGAAGGGCTTGAGCGCGTTGAAGCTGTCGTAGTCGATGCCCCAGATGAGTTCGGGCGATCCGGCGAGGCTGAAGTCCTGAATGACCGGTGTGGCGACGGCGACGTGCGGCTGTCTGGCGAGGACGTCCACGATTTTGGCAGGCACGGGCGCTCCGCCTACGCCGCTGATGAAGCTTGCATTGGGCGGACGGACGATCAGATCGGCACCGATGCCGCTGGTCTGGTCCTTGGAGTGCTCGACCTGGCCGACAAAGATCCCGACAATGGAGAGGATCATGATGACCTCGACGGCCACGGCAAAGATGCCGATGATGGTGCGCAGGGGCCGGTGAAGGAGATTGCCGAGGACGAGCTTATTCATGGTGGAAAACCTTTAGAAGGTGATGTGGGAGGAGCCCCAGCGCCGTTCCATCCTGGGAAAAGGCGAAAATCTCTCGAAACTTCAGTGTAACAAAGCCGGCCATACTGCCGATAATCAAAGGAAGAGAAGCCTGCGAACTACAGTTCGCATCTCATAGATTTGAAGAAATGCAGTAGCGAGCTTACTTTAGGTACATGAAAAGAAAAGGAAAAGAATACTTTTTCTTTTGACTTGTAAGGTCGAGAGTTTTATGGTTTGCCCTAGAGGTTGTGCATCAGACTCGTCCGTAGCGCAACATCTTTTTTGCAAGATTTTGCTAGCCCCAAAGCGTATCTGCGCAGGAATAGGAGTATGAGTCAGTTCGGCAAAGATTTGCGGAAAGAGCGGGAGACCCGCGGCATCGCGATCGACACCATTACCGACGCGACGAAGATCAGCAGTCGCCACCTGGTCGCCCTCGAGGAAGAACACTTCGATGTTCTGCCAGGAGGCGTCTTCAACAAGGGCATTGTGCGCGGCTACGCGCGCGTGGTTGGCCTGGACGAAGATGCATGGGTCAATCGCTTCATGTCCGCCTATCAGGAAAGCGGACAGCTCAAAGATGATGATGCCAGCTGGATTGAATTTGCGGAAAAAATAAGCAAGGGTCGTGCTGAGGACGCGCCGCGCCCGGATATGCGCCTGCGCTGGGCAGGCGTGGCCGTTCTGCTGGTGCTGCTCTCGGCTCTTGGATGGTTTGTGTGGCATTACGTCAGCAATCGCATCTCGGCAACAAACGGAAACCAGCACCAATCGATGTCGGCTCCGGAAACAACCACCGCGGCATTGCAATTTCTCGAGGTTCTGAATCCTAAAGCCTGAAATTTTGCGGCAGGGCTTACCGTTTACTGGCTTATTTCTCCGCTGAAATCGTTCTTTTCCCTTTTTAGTGCAGTGCTTTGCCCCTGGTCTGGATGGTCTAGTAACATCTATGCTAGATGCCTGTGCGTGATTGAGCCTGGCTTGATCCTCCGCTCCGCACTTTTCGCTCGCGCCAGCGGCAGGCTATCCGCAAGTCATTGAATATAAGGGAGGACTATTTTGTCCGCACGCGACAAGTTTTTATTCACCTCAGAGTCGGTGACTGAAGGGCATCCCGACAAAATTGCAGACCAGATTTCAGACGCCATCCTTGACGCCTGCCTCGAGCAAGATCCTCACAGCCGTGTAGCCTGCGAAACGCTAACCGCAACCGGACTGGTTGTAATCGCCGGCGAAATTACCACCAGCGCTTATGTCGATTTCCAGACGCTGGTACGTGGCGTCGTAGCGGCTATTGGCTATGACAATGCGCTCTATGGATTCGATTCGAACACCTGCGCTGTGATCTCGTCGATCAACAAGCAGTCGGGCGACATCGCGATGGGCGTAGACACCGGCGGCGCCGGCGACCAGGGCATGATGTTCGGCTATGCGACGAACGAGACAGAAGAGTTGATGCCAGCTCCCATCTCGTTTGCCCACAAGCTCGCCAAGCGGCTGAGCGAAGTGCGCAAGAGCGGCAAGATGTCGTACCTGCGGCCTGACGGCAAGAGCCAGGTCACAGTCGAGTACAACGCCGAGAACAAGCCAGTCCGCATTGATGCGGTGGTGATCTCGACACAACACGCAGAGCATATCTCGAACGAAGAGCTTCGCGCCGACATTCTCAAGCACGTCATTCAGGCGGTTCTTCCTGCCGAACTCCTCGACGAAAACACCAAGTATCACATCAACCCGACGGGTCGCTTTGTGATTGGCGGACCGATGGGCGATTCCGGCCTGACGGGACGCAAGATCATCGTCGACACCTATGGCGGCATGGGCCGTCACGGCGGCGGCGCTTTCAGCGGCAAGGACCCGACAAAGGTCGACCGTTCGGCTGCCTATATGGCGCGCTACATTGCCAAGAACATCGTGGCATCCGGCCTGGCAGATCGTTGCGAAGTACAGCTGGCTTACGCCATTGGCGTGGCCGATCCGGTGAGCGTGCTGGTGGATACCTTTGGCACGGGCAAGATTGAAGCAGAGAAGCTCGAAGATCTGGTTCGCGCCAATTTCAAGCTGACGCCGAAGGGCATTATCGAAAGCCTGAACCTGCGCCGGCCGATCTACAAAAAGACGGCAGCTTACGGTCACTTTGGCCGCTCCGAAAAGGAGTTCACGTGGGAGGCAACCGACAAGGCTGCCGCACTGCGCGAGCAGGCTGGCACCGCAACCGCGGCGAAGGCTTAGTCGCTCAGATAGTCGTGCAAAACCGGTAAAGGGTGGGCTATTCGCTCACCCTTTACTTTTTCTATCAGAATCGCCGAAGATGCCTCGTGAATCGATACGACGGATGGCAAAAATAACAAAATTTGACGACAAGAAGCGGAGTGTTCCGCCCCCCAAGCTTGCGCGAAGATCAAAACAGCATCAGGAGGAAGATATGAGTGCTGTTCAGGTTTCGCATCAAATTTGGGATCAGGCGTGGCAGATGGTGGAGACACGGAAGCCCGCTGCCGACATGCTGTTTGTCTATGCTGTGCGGACTACGGGCATCTATTGCCGTCCCTCGTGCCCGAGCCGCAGGCCGCTGCGCGCGTCGGTCGAGTTCTACGCTACGAGTGAGCTTGCCGAACGCGCTGGTTACCGGGCATGCAAACGCTGCGCGCCTGGACAGATGCATCCCCAGGCACACATGCTGACGCAGGCATGCGATTACATCGAGCAGCATCTGGACAACACGGTGAAGCTCGACAGGCTGGGCAAGCTCGTCGGACTGAGCGCGTTTCATACGCAGAGATTGTTCCGGCGCTTTTTGGGGATCTCGCCCCGCCAGTACCAGCAGGCTCGCAGGATGGAGCACTTCCGGCGAAACCTGATTACGAACGACAGCGTGACTACGGCCATGTATGACGCAGGGTTCGCTTCGAGCAGCCGCCTTTACGAGTCAACGAATGAGCACCTGGGGATGACGCCGACGGAGTATCGCCGCGGCGGTAAAGATGTCGAGATTCGTTATGCGATTGCCGATTCGCCTTTAGGCAAAATGCTGGTGGCGGCGACGAAGACTGGCCTCTGCGCTGTGGCCTTTGGATCGCTGGAGAGCGAGCTGGAAGACGATCTTGCGTCGCGGTTCCCGGAATCGGCGAGAGTACGCGATGAGTCTGGGCTTGGGACGATGGTGAAGCAGGTGCTGGAGCAAATGACGGAGCATCCGGTTGCACTGGAGCTGCCGCTCGATGTGCGCGCGACTGCGTTCCAGCGGCGCGTATGGGAGGCTCTGCGGCGCATTCCACGCGGCGAGACGCGTACCTATTCGCAGATCGCACAGGAGATCGGACAACCGACTGCCGTTCGCGCCGTGGCGCGCGCCTGCGCGACGAACCCGGTGGCGGTGGTGGTTCCATGCCATCGCGTGATTGGCAGTGATGGGACGTTAACCGGGTATCGGTGGGGAGTGGAACGGAAGAAAAAACTGCTCGATCTGGAAAGTGTCTCTCTAGGGAAATGAAAAAAGGGCCGCTCGCTGCGGCCCTTAGTTTTTTAGCGCAAGCCGCCTGATACCTGTATTAATTCTCCGGTCAGCCAGCCGGAATCTTCCGACGCCAGGAAGACCGCGACTGGGGCAATATCGTTCGGCTGCCCTATCCGTCCAAGCGGAGTCTTGGCGGTTAAGTCCTTCTCGAAATCGGTGCCGATGATTCCGAGCGCATGGACTCCTTCCGTCTCCACACCACCCGGATTAATCGAGTTCACGCGAATCTTCTTCGGGGCCAGCTCTTTCGCCAACACGCCTGTTACCGCGTCTACAGCACCTTTGGTGGCCGTATACACCGCCGTCGCCGGAAGCAGCATCGTCGTTGCCGTTGAGCCGATATTGATCACGCTGCCACCCTCAGGGCCGAAGTGCTTCGCAGCTTCCTGTGTGACTAAAAGCAGCCCCAGGACATTGGTCTGGAACTGTCGCTGGAAATGCTCTTCGCTGATTTCTTCAAGCGGCGCAAACTGATAGACGCCCGCGTTGTTAACCAGAATATCGAGCTGCCCAAACGTCTTTTTCGATTCGGCAAAGAGGCGTTGCACATCGGAGGCTTTTGCCACGTCTCCCTGGACTGCAATCGCCTTGCCGCCCTTGCTGGCAATTTCAGACACGACGCGATCTGCGCCTTCGCGGCTGGAAGCGTAGTTGACTACGACCGCAGCGCCTTCTGCAGCCAGACTCTTTGCGATGCCTGCGCCAATGCCCTTCGATGCTCCGGTAACAACGGCGACTTTTCCTTGAAGCTTGCCCATCTCTTTACTCCTGAATCGGAAATATCTTCATTTCGACATTTCGATGATTATCTAATTGATGGGTAGAGCTGGAAATGGTCGCAAATCTCTTTTGTTAAATTGTCGCTAATTGGTCGAGGTAGGCTTGCCAGACATCGCGGCAGAGCGAAAGGTTGGCGAACTTGCCTTCGCGTTCAATCGTGATGAGTCCTGCGGTCTCCAGTTCCTTAATGTGGTGGGAAAGAGTCGCGGCCGTGATGGGCATGTGCTCTCGCAGATCGCCACAGGGCATCATCCGCCCGCAAGCGCTGATCTGCTTGAGTATCTGGAAGCGGCGCGGATCGGCCAAGGCGCGTGAAATCAACGTAATTTGCCGTGCCGTAAGCCGCGAGCTTTTGCCGGATGCCACGGTCCCAATGTTACAGGACGGTTGTCTCTCTTTGTCGAATAGAAGCCCGGCAGTTGGCTACCACGGATGGTATCCTCAATAGGAGCAACCGTGAGGGCCTACCCCGGACATTTGTCTCTCTGACCAGGTGGCTATGGAGAATTTATGGCGACAACGACCGCAACACTACATCACGTAAAGAATCTCGACCTGGCTGACCAGGGACGCAAGCGCATCGAATGGGCGAACCAGTCGATGCCAGTATTGCAGACAATCCGCAAGGAATTCATCAAGAACCAACCACTCAAAGGCATCCGCGTTGCGGCCTGCCTGCACGTCACCACAGAAACAGCAAACCTGATGATCACGCTGCGCGATGGCGGTGCGGACGTGGCCCTGTGCGCCTCGAATCCACTGTCCACGCAGGATGACGTTGCTGCCTCACTGGCGCGCGACTTCAACATCCAGACCTACGCGATCAAGGGCGAGGACAACGACAGTTATTACTCGCACATTCTGGCAGCGATTGATCACAAGCCGCACCTGACGATGGATGATGGCTGCGACCTCGTGCATCTGCTGCACACCAAGCGCCAGGATGCGCTTGAAGGCGTGATTGCCGGAACGGAAGAAACGACGACCGGCGTCATTCGCCTGCGCGCCATGGCTAAGGAAGGCGTGCTTCGCTACCCGGTGGTCGCGGTCAACGACGCGCTGACCAAGCACATGTTCGACAACCGCTACGGTACCGGTCAGTCAACGCTTGACGGGGTCATCCGCTGCACGAATGTGTTGCTGGCAGGCGCCAAGTTTGTGGTGGCAGGCTATGGCTGGTGCGGACGCGGCCTCGCGCTGCGCGCGCGCGGCATGGGCTCGGAAGTCATCGTGACGGAAGTGGATCCGACCAAAGCGCTGGAAGCTATGATGGATGGTTTCCGCGTGATGACCATGGTCGAAGCAGCCAAACAGGGCGACGTCTTCGTAACCGTGACCGGCAACAAGAGCGTGATTCGTCAGGAGCATTTTGAAGTGATGAAGAATGGCGCCATTGTCGCCAACTCCGGTCACTTTAACGTGGAGATCGATATCCCGGCGCTGGAGCGCATTGCTTCTTCCAAGAGAGCGACACGTGAGTTCGTGGACGAGTATGCACTGCGTGACGGCCGCAAGATTTATCTGCTCGGCGAAGGCCGTTTGATCAATCTGGCAGCGGCAGAAGGCCATCCGGCATCGGTGATGGATATGAGCTTTGCCAACCAGGCTCTGGCAGCCGAGTATCTGATCAAGAACCATGCGAGCCTGGAAAAGAAGGTCTACTCGGTTCCTCAGGAACTGGATAAGCGTGTGGCGCGCCTGAAGCTGGAAGCTGCGGGAATTGGCATCGATCGCTTGTCGCCGGAGCAGGAAGAGTATCTGGCCAGCTGGTCAGAAGGCACCTAGTCTGCAACCGTTTTTCATTCGAAGGACCCTGATCGCATCGGTCAGGGTCTTTTTCTTTGATGATCTTGTAAATATTTAAAAAAAAGCGGCATCATGGATACTCGGAATGACCTGGCCACGTCTATAGCCTTTAGAAGCAAATGATTCACTCTTCAAAATTCTTATCGAGTCCAGGCATCTGTCTCCTGCTTGGCGCGTGCTTCTTTGCGCAAGGACAGACAAAGCCAGTGCGCGATTTCGAGTCCCCACCCACGGCACAGCAAAGCTCACAAGCGCCAGCCGCAACGACGGTGCGGCCCGGTGTGCAGGCCATCGAGATGAAAGCTCCTGATGCCAGCGCACTCTCCTCGCGTAAAGGCTCTTACTCCTTCAAGGTACCGGCGGGAGACTGGACGGATACGGGCGTTATTGTGACGGTCGGCGACCATCTCGACTTTACTGCAACCGGAACAGTTACGATTTCCGATGGCCACTCGAGCACTCCGGATGGAAATGCACGTGGCTGGAAGGATCTGCTGCGCCAGTTCCCGCTCAACAGCGCGGACAGCGGAGCTCTGATCGGACGCATCAGCAGCGGCGATGCCTCGGTTCCCTTTCTGATTGGAGCGAGCAAACAGTTGGATGTGCCGACGACCGGCAAGCTCTTTCTTAACGTAAATGTGAGCAGTGACCTTACGGGCGATGGCAGCTATGCGGTGAAGATGAAGCTGTCGAAGTCGCAGACGGCGGCGATTCCAGCTGCATCCATCAATCTGGCCAGCACGCTTTCTCCGGATTTGTTTTCCAATATTCCGCGGCGGGTACAGGACCAGCAGGGCAACCCCGGCGACATGGTGAATTTCGCGATCGTCGGGACTCAGGATCAAGTGCAAAAGGCCTTCACTGCTGCAGGCTGGACCGGCGTCGATAAAACGACGCAGGATGCCATCGTACATGGCCTGCTGGCGACGCTTTCGCACGAGGCCTATACAGAAATGCCCATGAGTATTCTTTATCTTTTTGGGCGGCCTCAGGATTTATCTCTCTCGCGCGCCGATCCTCTGGCGGTTGCAGCCATACGGCATCATCTGCGCGTGTGGAAGACGACAGAAACCGTCGACGGCAAACCCTTGTGGGTTGGCTCGGCCACGCACGATAACGGCTTTGAGAAGGACCAGCGCAATGGAAGCGTAACGCATCACATTGATCCCAACATCGATGTGGAGCGCGATTTCATCCAGCAGAGTTTTGCCGCTGCAGGTGTGCTGGCAGGCGCGGCCTATGTCACGCCCAGCAATCCGCTGCAGACTGCGCTTACCGCAACCGGCGGAAGCTTCCACTCGGATGGCCGCATCGTGGTGATGGCGCTGCGCTAGCCGGTGCGTCGATAGATAAACTGAACAAGCATGTTGTCATCCTGAGTGAAGCAACGGATCTGCTGTTTTTCCGCGGCACCCCATCATTTCTGCTCGCGAGAAAAGAACTGCAGATTCTTCCCCTTCGTTCCACTCAGGGTCAGGATGACAGCTCTTCTTGAAAAAGAGATATACGGGCGAGCCGCTGTATGCGGCTGCCTTGCGGTTTCTATTTCGACTCACACCCGGCCATAGAAAACGCGATACGATGAGGGCACAGCTATGGCATTTATCTTCCTGCATCTGAACAGGTGATATGCGAACTCTCGATCTGCTGTTTGGCCGCCCTCTAGCCACCTTGGACGAACGCGCCGAGCAAATCGGTCCTTCTGCCGGCCTTCCGATCTTCGGGCTCGACGCGCTCAGCTCCGCTGCATACGGTCCCGAAGCCGCGCTCACGCTGCTGATCCCTCTGGGTTTCATGGGCGTCCGCTACATCGTTCCGGTCAGCCTGGCCATCATCGCGCTGCTGGTGATCGTCTATTTTTCGTACCGGCAGACGATCGAAGCCTATCCGCAAGGTGGAGGTTCCTACACTGTAGCGACGGCAAACCTGGGCCAAGGGCCGGGGTTACTGGCTGCGGCGGCGCTGATGATCGACTACATCCTGACGGCGGCCGTTGGTATCTCCGCGGGCGTCGGGGCTCTCGTGTCTGCGGTGCCGAGTCTGCATCAGCATACGCTGGCGCTCTGCCTGGGGATTCTCCTGCTCCTGACAGTGATCAATCTGCGCGGCGTGCGCGATACCGGCGTCGCCTTCCTGGTGCCTACGTACCTGTTCCTGGGAACGCTGCTGATCGTGATCGTACTGGGTATCTTCCATGTGCTGGTGCGTGGCGGTCATCCTATACCAGTGGTTGCACCGCCCAAACTTCCAGCCGCAACGACCGCGCTTACGTGGTGGCTGATGCTCAAGGTGTTTTCCAGCGGCTGCACTGCCATGACCGGGGTCGAAGCCGTCAGCAATGGCGTCATGGCGTTCCGCGAGCCAACCCGGAAAAATGCAAAGACGACGCTGACGGTCATCATTGCTTTACTCATCGTTCTGCTGGCTGGCATCGCTCTGCTTTGCCGCGCTTACACCATCGGCGCAACCGATCCCGGCAGTGCAGGATATGACAGCGTGCTTTCGCAGCTCACCGCTGCGGTCGCAGGCAAAGGGATTTTCTACTACGTCACCATCGGTTCGATTCTGCTTGTTCTATCGCTGTCTGCGAATACTGCCTTCGCCGATTTCCCACGCCTCACACGCGCCATTGCGCTGCACGACTACCTGCCGCATGTCTTTATTCTGCGAGGACGCAGACTGCTCTACTCGCATGGCATTGCGGCCCTGGTCTTCTTTACAGGCGCGCTGCTGATCCTCTTTGGCGGAGTCACCGACAGGCTCATTCCGCTCTATGCGATAGGAGCGTTCCTGGCCTTTACGCTGTCGCAGGCCGGCATGGTCGTGCACTGGTACAAAGAGGGCAATGCGATTGGGCGCATGATCGTGAATGGTGTGGGCTCCTTCGCGACAGGATTAACGCTGCTTGTGGTGCTGGTCGCAAAGTTTCTGGACGGCGCATGGATCACCGTCATCCTGATCCCCGCGCTCATCATGATCATGAGCATGGTGCACAGGCACTATGAGCGTACGGCGAGAGAGACGGCCTGTCCTGACCCTTTGCGGCTACAAGGGTTGCGTCCTCCGCGGGTCATTATTCCGATGGACCGGTGGAACCGTATCAGTGAAAAGGGATTGCGCTTCGCGATGGCCATGTCTCCTGAGGTACAGGCCGTGCACGTTGATTGTGGAGACGAGGAAAACAGCATTTGCCAGGTATGGGAGGATTTTGTGATGAAACCGGTGCGCGCCGCCGGCTTACCCGAGCCGGAGCTGGTCACGATCAAGTCGCCTTATCGTTTTTTCATTCAGCCGATCGTGGAGCACGTCCTCGCCGAGCAGAAAAAGCTGGGAGACAGGCAGATTGCTGTTCTGGTTCCGGAGCTGGTGGTGAGGCACTGGTATGAGAATCTGCTACACAATCAGCGCGCCAATCTGCTGAAGCTCATGTTGCTGGTCAAAGGAAATGAAAAAGTTGTCGTCATTAATATCCCCTGGTATCTGCACAAATAGCGTATCGCGACTGGAACTGGGGTAGCTTTCTCTGTGATTTCCATATATGTTTTCCCTCAAAGCCTTTCTTTATAGTTAGCTGTTCAAGGGAGTACGTTCCAATGCAATGCCGTAGACTGATTCTGATTTTGATGATTCTGCTTTCGTCGATGTATACGTATACATTCGGGCAAAGCACGCCGATTCAATTCGACTCACAAACGCGCGTCTTCCGTATTAACGGCGGTAATACGTCCTACATCTTCGGCATCAGCAATGCGAATACCTTGCAGCCTCTCTACTGGGGTGCACGGCTGGGGCAAACTGACAATCTTGGTCCAGCGCATGTGGGCGATGGTCAGTCCGCCTTTGATTTGCCAAGCGGCATCACACCGCAGGAGTTTCAAGGCTGGGGAGCAGGATTGTTTTATGAGCCTGCACTGAAGGTTACCTTCCCGGACGGCAATCGAGATCTCGTCCTCGACTATGTGGAGCACCATATTGATGACAATACACTCACGATCCAGCTGAAAGATATTTCGCGCGATATCTTCGTCACTCTCAAGTATCAGGTTGACCCAGCGACCGGCGTGCTGGGACGGTCGGCGGTGATCGTCAACAAGACGAAAGAACCGGTTATGGTGGAACAGGCTGCCGCAGGGACATGGTCGCTACCTGACAGCACGGACTATTGGCTCTACTACCTGACGGGCCGCTGGGCAGGCGAGATGAATGTCCAGCACGAAGCGGTTCGTCCGGGCGCGCGCGTGATTGAAAGCCGACGCGGATCGACTGGGCAGCAGAACAATCCGTGGTTCGCCATTGAACGCGGCAATAGCAACGACCAGGACACGGGCGATGTCTGGTTTGGCGCGCTCGCCTGGAGCGGCTCGTGGCGTATCACCATTGAGCAGGACCCGCTGCACCAGGTACGCGTGACGGGCGGCTACAATCCATTTGATTTTGGATATAAGCTCGCACCCAACGAACAGCTGGAAACACCTGTCTTCTATGGTGGGTACACGCATAATGGCATCGGCGGCGCATCCCGCTTGCTGCATCAATTCGAACTGGCAAAGATTCTGCCTCAGGAGCCAAAGCCGCGTCCACGGCCAGTGGTTTACAACTCATGGGAAGCGACAGAATTCAATGTGACCGAGCAAGGCCAGGAAGTGCTCGCGGAGAAAGCAGCGAAGATCGGTGTAGAGCGCTTTGTCATGGACGACGGCTGGTTCGGACAGCGCAAGGACGACCATGCTGGACTGGGCGACTGGTACGTAAACAAGGAAAAATTTCCGAATGGGCTCAAACCCCTCATCGACAAGGTCCACGCACTCGGCATGGACTTTGGGCTTTGGGTTGAACCGGAGATGGTCAACCCGGACAGCGACCTCTACCGGAAGCATCCTGACTGGGTGCTGAACTTTACCGGGCGTCCACGCTCCGAGGGCCGCAACCAGCTTGTGCTGAATCTTGCGCGGCAGGATGTGCGTGACTACGTCTTCGGATTCCTCGACAAGCTGCTCAACGAAAACGATATTGTCTTTCTCAAGTGGGACTACAACCGCAACTGGTCTGAGCCGGGCTGGCCTGCCGTTGCTCCCGACGAGCAGAAGAAAGTCTACGTAAAGTACATCGAGAATCTGTATTCGATCCTGCAAGAGCTCCGCGCAAAACATCCCAAGGTTGAAATCGAATCGTGCTCGGGCGGCGGTGGCCGTGTCGATCTCGGCATTCTGCGTTACACCGATGAGGTGTGGCCTTCGGACAACACAGACCCATTCGACCGCCTCACCATTCAGGATGGCTTTACCTATGCCTACACGCCAGGCGTGATGATGGCCTGGGTTACGGATTCACCGAGCGGTGCGAATTACAGCCGGCTATCGACCGAATACCGTTTCCTGTCGTCTATGCAGGGTTCGCTTGCCGTAGGAGCGAACTTGAATCATTGGCAGGATGAAGACTTCGCGACGGCGCAGCATCTTATTGGCGAATACAAAGAGATTCGCGAGACGGTGCAGCATGGCGCGCTCTACCGTCTGGTTTCGCCCGCGAATGGCAGCGAGACTTCCGCTACGGAATCAGTCGCGGCGGATGGCAATCAGGCGGCTGTCTTCGCCTTTCTGCATTCAAGCCAGCTTGGATATCCCTATCCGCGACTCTTCCTGCGAGGCCTCGACAAGGATGCGCAATACCATCTGCACTGGATCACGACAAACCCGGACGGCAAGCTGCCGGAAACAGCCAGCGGCGCTTACTGGATGGAGCATGGAGTGGACCTGAATTTGAGTGGCGATTTCCAGGCTACGGCGTTCCGTCTGGAGAAAGCGCATTGAGCCGTCGCTGGCGTCGTTCCGAGGCATAGTAGACCACGACGCCCGCGCCCACTAAAAACAACGTAGACCCGATGACCTTTGCGATGGCGAGTGGCTTGTTCAGCTCCTCATCCGGAGGGATAACGGACAACACAATCGTAAGCAATGTCGTGAGCAGCCCGACGGAGGCAAGCAGAATCGCAACTGGTTTGCCTCCCGGAATGCGTATTGCACCCTCAGCGGCAGGCTCGCGCTGCAGTCGAATCATCGAAGCAAAGAGAAATGCAAAGGGAATGAAATACGTGATGATCGACATGCTCACCAGCACGTTGTACGCACTGCGCACGGACGTTCCGGCCTGGCTGAGCAGGGCGCACAGCATGCCGGCAATGCCGTAAGCTCCAATTGCTACCCACGGTGTGCGCCAGCGCGGATGCACATGTCCAAAGACTGGCGGTAAATAGCGGTCGATGCCGGCGACAAACGGCAATCGCGATGTGGAAGAAAGAAACGTGGCTGCTCCGCCTACGCTGTTGAGCACCACCAGCAGCGCGACAGGCGCGACCAGCCAGCCCACGCCTAGCTTCATACACATCAGATGGATGGCGCTGACAAACCCTCCGACTCCGCTGATGGCGGAGTTGGGCAGAGCAATCAGCATCGCAATCGTGCCGGCGATGTAGCAGAGAGCAATCAGAATTCCAGCAAGAATCAAGGCACGCGGAATGGTGCGGCGCGCATCCTTAATCTCTTCGCCCATAAACGAGCCGGTTTCCACTCCTCCGAACGCGAAGAAGATCGTCGACCAGAAAATTGCATTCTTTAGATCAGCGTGCGGAAGGAGGCTGCTTGCGGAAAAATTTGTTGCCGAGCCATGATATTTTGCAAACACCCCTGCCAGGATCAACAGCACAGCGATGGGAATCCACGCTCCCAGCGAACAACAGTTATTCAGCCATTTGCCTTGCTTCAGGCCCACGATGTTCAGCAGGGTAATCAGCGTTAGCCACCCCAACGCGAAAAGCATGTAATACGTGCCGTTGCTAGTCAGATGCTCGCCACGCTTGCCCATCGCGAAGAGAGCGCTGCCCGCCCCGAAATACAACACTGCTGGAAAGTACGGGAGATTGCTCATCCAGTAGGTCCAGGCCGCAATGAAGCCGGAGAAATCTCCAAAAGCCAGCCGCGTCCATACATACAATCCGCCTTCCTGCGGATAGCGCGAGGAAAGCTCAAGCACGCTCGCAGCGAGAGGCACGAAGAAACACAGGCAGGCAAATATCCAGATCGTAATGGTGCTTGGACCGGCAGCGGCTGCCGTCGCAATCCAGCGAAGGCTTAGCCCTCCCGCGAAGTAGAAGAGGACGAGGTCGACGGTGCCAAGTTCGCGTGCGAGCGCAGGTGTGGTTGTTTTCTCCGGCATGAAGCTTTGGCGCAGCATACCTGCTGTTGGGTGCGATGACCAGAACTATTTCTGCTCTATTTCTGTTTCAGGTCTTTCAAGACTGCCATCGCGGCATTGCGTCCATTGATGCCAATGACGCTGCCGCCCGGATGCGTGCACGCTCCGCAGAGATAGACACCGGGCATAGGAGTGCGCGCGCTGAGGCGGTTCGACCACATGTAGGGAGGCAGGCATTCGCCCTGGAAAATGTGTCCTCCAGTCAGGCCCACTTTCTCTTCAATATCTGGCGGTCCAAGTACCTGCGCATCGAGCACAGCCGTGTCCATGTTGCTGCAGAAGCGTCCGAGAGAAGTGAGCGCCAGTTTTTGCACCTCATCGCGACGAGTGTCCCACGTGCCTGTTTCAAAGCGATAGGGCACATACTGCGCGAAGATGCTCATCGTATGCTGACCCTGGGGAACGACGCTGGCATCATGCACGCTCTGAAAGTAGAGTTCGCACCACAGATGCTCCGGCAAACGTCCAGAGAGCGCAGCGGCATATCCCTTCTTCCATTCTTCTTTGATGAGCGGCGCGTTGATCTGTCCGAAGTGATGCGGCTCCCGCGTTCCCGGACGCGCGGTGAAGTTGGGCAGCTCACTTAATAGAACATTCAACTTGACCGTGCAGCCCTCGATCGGTACGGATTCGATTTTTGACCTCCAGCTGCCATCGGCTGCGCTGCCGAGCATTTGCAGTGTCCGCTTTGGATCGGCATTGGAAATCACAATGGGTGCAATCACTCGCTCGCCACCCTCTAGTAGCACACCTTCGCCGGGAAGAATGCCGGCAACCGGAACACCGGCGGCTACTACCGCGCCGGCCTCGCGCGCCGCATCGCAAAAATAAAACGAGACCATGCCCATTCCGCCCTTCACATATCCCCACATGCCGGGCATGCCGCCGAGGCGGCCGGAAGCATGGTGGAAGCGAATGGACGCAGTGCCTGGATCAAAGGGGCTGGCGTTGGTGCCGATCACCCCCTGTCCTAGATAAGCGGTTTGCAATCGCTCGTCGCGCAGGTAGTGCTCGACCAATTCCGCCATCGACCAATCGAACAGAAGTCTTCGAGCTTCTTCATCCTTGCCGAGCCGCTCTTCGATCTGCTCGCGTGTCGGGGCATCGCCAATCCAGAAATCTTCTTGCCCTGCCGGGCGCAGTGCATCACGTAAGCGCTGGATCACGCCGTTCATCGCACGCCAGCCATCTACGTCACCAGCGCTGAAGCGGCGAACTTCGTCTTCGCACTTCTCGTCATCATCCCAGAGCTGGATGCTGCTGCCATCGAGGAACGGCACAAAGAGGCCGTTGACTGCGGGAGTCCATGTGAAGCCGCGCTGGGGCAGGTTCAGTTCTTCGACGACGAGCGGATGAAGCAGACCAGCCAGATACGCGCATGGTGACATACGCACGCCGGGAAACGGCTCTTCGATTGTGCAGGCACCGCCAATGCGTTCGCGGCTTTCCAGCACCAGGACTTTTTTCCCTGCCCGTGCCAAGTAGGCGGCGCAGGCAAGCCCGTTATGGCCTGCGCCTACGATGATGATGTCCCACGCTTGCTGCGCTAATTCTTTGATGGGCGCGGGCATACCGATCTTTCCGAGTGAATCTGCTGCGTGCGAAGAGCGATAACTGGCCATGGAGAGATGTGTATGGGTACAAAATGCAGGTTACATCAAGGGAAAGCGGTCGCGCACCTCGTATCTTGGACCGGCTGGTTCGGTAAAGCTCTGGTAGAGAAGAAATTCTCCGGCAAGAAAAGAAGGCAGCTTCACCTCGGCGTACCTCGGCACAGCCTGTTGTAATTGATCGAAATCCAGAGACCGGCCTCGTCCTTTTTTGCGCGCGAGCGTAATGTGTGGCGAATAAGCTCGCTCCTCCGGTTCAAATCCGCAGGGAATCAGCGCCTGCTCTGTTTGATCGTGAAGTGAAATCAGTGACAGCGTGGGCTGGACCGCAACATGAAAGACTCCAGCCCGCTCAAAAAATCCCGGCTGGGCAAGCCGTATTTCTACCGAGTGTGCATGAATCTTGCGTAGCTGCTGCACCGCGCAAAGATAACGCGACTCATCTGTTTCGCCGAGGAATTGCAGCGTTATATGCCATTGCGCCGGCAAAGACCATCGCAGGCGCGGATAGGCCGCTCGAAAATCGCGTACAAAGGACTCGAGAGCCTGCTGCGCTTCGCGCGCAAGTGCAATGCCTACAAAGAGACGCACAGCATTACTTTACTTGCAGGGAGTGCTCCGCGAAAAATTGCTGCATCGCAGCACGATTCTGAAAAGCAGCTACCCCGCCTATCGCGGTGGTCGAGTAGGCTCCCGCCAGATTTCCAGATTGAAGGGAGCGGTCGACAGACCATCCCTGCAAAAAGCCATGCAAAAAGCCCGCGTTGAAGGTGTCCCCTGCTCCCACCGCGTCAACTATCGTCGGCATCTTGATTGCAGATGCCGTGTACCGATGCGCGCGCGTGCAGGCGAGGGCGCCTTCAGATCCTCGCTTTATTACGACAAGAGGAACATATTGCAGAATCCAGGCGATCGCGTCGTCTAAATCTTCCATGTGAGCAAGCCGGCAGGCTTCCTGCTCATTGGGCAACAGTATGTCGACGTATTGCAACATCTCTGCAATGGAGTGATTCCAAAGCGCAGATGGATCGTCATTCGTATCGACCGAGATGGTTAGGCCAGCTTCTTTCAACAGCGCGAAGAGCCGCGGCACATCATCCCTCAAGGATGTCTGCAGAAAATAAGAGGACAGGTGAAAGTGGCGCGATGAGGCAAGATATTCAAGATCAAGATCATCGAACCGCAGATGCGTCGTATTTCCCGGATAGGTGAGCATGCGGCGGACATGATCGTGTTGCAGCAGTACGGTCACTCCGGTGCCGTTTTCCGTATTCACGGCTCGTGACAAGTCGACGCTGGCCGCTTCCAGCTCACGCATGCACTGCGAGGCGAAAGCGTCTTTCGCCGCCATACTGATGAAGCCGACGCGATCACCTAACATCGCAAGATTGTGCGCTGTAATCGCTGGCGAGCCGCCAAGTACCATCTCCGCTCGGTCAGCCAGCAGTTCCCTTTCAACCGAAAGCTCTTCGGGAAGCCCGTACAGCAGCAGATCGAGATTGAACTCGCCGACAAGTGTGACATCAAACGTACGCAGGCTTCCCTGCTCCGATAAGATCGTCATGCTGTCGCATCCGGCAGATGAATTTGTCGGCGACGCACAATCCAGAGCAGGATTCCCAGTAATGCCCAGGCGGTCCCTGCGATGCGCGCCAGCGGACCAAGATTCGTCCAGATAAACAGGCACGTCAAGAATCCTGCAGCTGAGATCAACATGGAAAACCATTGCGTAAATCTGCCTGTGCGCCAGCCCAGCACTACCGAAGCAACGTTCACGCCCATGAATGCGAGCAAGGCTCCGTAATTCAGCAGCTCTGTCCCGAGTTGATAGCTGAACACCAGGCCGCCAATAATACAGATTCCGCCGACTAGCAGCACATTGTTGCGCGGGATGCGGTTCTTCGGATGGATTGCGCCGAAAAACTTCTTGGGTATCGCGCCGTCCTGGCCCATCGCCAGCAATAGGCGCGCTGCACCCAATTGCGATGCCATGCCAGAGCCCATATTCGCCAGAAGCAGCGCAGCGTTGACGATGATGAACAGAATGGGGCCGCCTGCGCGCCCTGAGATGTGCACATAGGCTGTGTCGATATCGGGAAACGCCTGTCCGTGTGGCCAGACTAACTGGCCGAGATATACCTCGATCGCCGCCAGCACACCAGTGATAAAGCACGTCAGCACAATCGCGCGCGGGACACTGCGTGCCGGGTCTTTTGCTTCATCGGTGAGCGTAGAGATACCATCGAAGCCAATGTAGGTGAGCACGGCAATCGATGTACCTCGCAGCAGCCCGCTTTGCGAGAAGGTGCTGCGGTCATAGAAAGGCTGCGTATAAAAAGAAGATGGCTGATGCGGCAAATGAAATAGGTAGCGCAGCGAAGCGACCACGACCAGGACAATCACGATCCCTAGAGCAGCCGCCATGCCTGCATTGATGCGCGCTGAGGTTTCCACGCCATTCAGGTTCAGCAGCGTGAACATCACCGCGAAGAAGATCACAAGTACTGGATAAGGGATCTCCGGAATGAAATTCTGCGCGGCCTTACTGCACCAGATCGTGCAGATGAGCGGATTCAGAATGTAGTCCATCGCCAGGCACCAGCCCGTGAGATAGCCAAGGCTTGAATGCAGTTCCTTGCCGACGTACATGAATGCCGACCCGCCATGTGGATAGACGCGAGCCATGCGTCCATAGCTGACCGAGGTGAACAGCATGGCAACCATCGCGCACAGAATCGCCGTGACGACGTGGCCTCGCGCTTCCTGATAAATCACACCGAAGCTCGGCATCGGAGCTGTCGGTTGAATCAGAATGATGCCATAGAGCACCAAATCCCAGAAGCGCAGGCTGCGTTTGAGTGTTACTTGTCCGTCGCTGACGGTTACTGCCTCACCGGACATACATGACTTCTTTCATACTGCTTGTGATCGGATTCGATCGAATCAGCGGGATGCTACCAACTTCGTAGACGAAAGATGTAGCGTCTGCTCCGGAATATTCCATCCAGACACAATGACCACCGCGCCTTCTGCTGCACCGGCCGGGAGTGTAGCCGTCAATATTCGCGATTCACCCGGCATTAGTTCCACATAATTATCGGACCATACTGCAGGCACAATGTCCTCTCCATGGGTATTACGGGCGGCCACAGAAACCTGAAATGCAAGCGCCTTGGAGGGGTTATGTAACCGAATTTGCACTGTTTTTCCATCCGCCGAGGCTTCGAGATGCGATGCAGCTTCTACTTTCGCTGTGGGTAACTTCTCCAACACGGTCATATCTTCGTGCTGTGTCACAGGCGTGAAAGCCCAGTCTGTCTTCGGCCAATTGAATGCGGTGAGCGTGGATGGAACCCAGTAAAAATTGCGGCTTACGACTTCGCCTGAGCTCTTCTTCAACGTCAAGTCGACGAAATATATATTCGAGGACGTAGAAAAAACTGCATCTGGAATCGGGATCGCGCGCAGCGACGTATCTGCAGCCACATCCGTGTGAAGCTCCTTGCTGAATAGTTCTTTCAGATTGGAGTCGTAGACCTTCGCCGCAACCGCAAGAGCGCCTGCAGGCTGATAAGTGCTATTCACAACAACTACGCTGTGATCGTCGTACGAATACTGAACGTGGAGCGGCTCACAGGCTTTCTTTGTGCCGTAATAACCTCCGCCGGTATCGAGGTAATAGTCATATAAGTGCCAGATCACCGAAGGCCATGCATTGTTGAGCATCCACTGAACCACGCCCGTCGATGTGTACTTATTCCGGCTGTAGGCCTCGAACATGGCACGCTCGCCATTGTAGGTCATCGCCTGCGAAATGCGTGCGTAGTCCTGGATCGTCTGCGGAGTCCCGTACGTCGCCTTCATCGCATCGTCAAATGTTCCCAGCGATCTGAATTTTCCGCCGCCGCTATGCAATTCCCACACTGTATTCACTGACGGCCACAGCTGGTCGGAGGGGATGAACTTTTTCAAGCTGCCAACATTCGGAACCGCAGGGCCGGGACTTGTTTCTGTGTTGAACCCATACCCGCCGCCATACTTGTCCTGATCCATATACCAGTAGGAAGGAGCTACGTAGTCGTATGGTCCGCTCATCTTGACGCCGCTTTTACCGCTGACGGTCGTAGGCTTTGCAGATGCGGATGACAACGTAGGATTCGGCCAGTGCGTCTGCGCCTCCACGTCCAGATACATCTGCTCCACATCGGCCGGAGGCGGATTATCGCTGCCATTCAACCAGACAAGCAGGCTTGCATGATAGCGAATGCGCAACATCTGCGATTGCAGCGAGGCCTTCGCCACCTGGTAATTTTCAGGCGTCCAGTTTTTCCATTGCTCCCACTGGTCGCAGCAGCACCACCCCAGCATGACAAGAATTCCCTGCTCGTCGGCGAGATGGAAAAAGTCCTCCGTCTCCAGCTTGCCTTCCAATCGAATCGTATTCAGGTGCATGTCGCGCACCATCATGAATTGATCGCGCAGATGTTTTGGGTCTTGACGCAGCAGCATATCCTGCGACCATCCGGCACCTCGAATCAAAATCGGCTTGCCATTGACATGAAAGAGCCGGTAACCCTTGTCCGTAAGCTCGGAGGTGACCTCGCGTATTCCAAACCGCACTGACTTTTCGTCGGAGACCTTGCCTCCTTCTGTGAATTTCAGCGCGAGCGTTTCAAGATGCGGCGTCCCCATCTGGTAGGGCCACCAGACGGTGGGATTTTTGATTTGCAGTTGCTTGTAAGTCTCGGGATCGAAGACCACCGTCTTGTCTTCGTGCGGTTGCAGCTCGACAGATTGCTCGATGCGGATTCCTGCAACTGTGCCAGTTACAGTTCCTTTGACTGGCTTGTCTGACGCATTATGCAACTCAGAATAGACGGTCAAATCCGCCTGCTTAAGCGATATATCGGTGAAGTGCGTCACCGCCATCGGAGAACGCAACGCGACCGGGCCGCTTGTCACCAGATCGACTGGCCCCCATAAACCCATGTCTTTGTCCGGAGGGCATGGGTTCCAGTCCACCCAGTTGATGCCGAGATCTTTTTCTGTCGGCGCAAAGGTCTCTACGGCAACCACATTCGGCTTGCCGGGAACGACATTATCCGTTACGTCGAATTCGTAGGTCCTGTATGCGCCAGCAACCTGCGTCGAATCGGCAATGCGTTTGCCGTTTACCCAGATATTCGCGCGGTAGTTGATGCCGCCGAACCTCAGCCAGAGCCGGCGCCCCTTTTCCGCTGTGGGAACGGCAAATTCTTTGCGATACCACCAGCCGCAACGGTATGGGCTGTCGTCCGGCATCGGCAGTCTGGAAAAGTTATTGCCCATGGGATAGGTGGTTCCAGGAATATCGCGCAGATTAGTGCCGAAATAGGGGTCTTTATAGGTGCCAGCGGCTACCTGTACTGCGAGCACCGTAGCCGGCACGCTCGTCACATACCAGCCTTCCGGATGATAGGCAACGGTTGAAATCTTCTCGCCTTCAGCCTGGAGCTTGCAGCCGGACTGCACGCTCCAGCCTTCGTGAAGAGCCGTCACAGGCGAAGCATCTGCACGTGCAGAAAGAGTGAACATTGACGCAAGAGTGAAAACAGCAAAACAGCCCACTATCTTTTGCAACATGCAGATACGTCCCCCGGGAACAGAGATTTAGAAATTAAACTTTAATGCTAATTGCAAGATACGCTTTTCGCCTGCGCCCAGAACCTGGCCGGTTGTGCCGTCATCCTGAGTAACGTCGACGTTATTGTAGTTCGTGTGATTCCATATGTTGAACGCCTCGGCACGGAATTGGAACGCCGAGCTTTCATAGACCTTGATGTTCTTCAAAAATGAAAGGTCCCACCGCTCGCTTCCAGGCCCAAGGATCGTTGCGCGCGGCGCGTTGCCCCCGCGGAACGCGTCCGTAGGCACATCAGTGAACGCGGTGGTGTTATACCACTGCGCAATCGTATGCGGAGCGTGGCTGTTGGGATTGGCTACCTGATCCGGACGGGTAGAATGCGGAGCAGTCGCCGAAGTAAAGACGCCCAGGCCACCCGGATCGACGGAAGAGTTACCTACCGGCGAGAGCCACTGCCCTGACTGCAGTTCAATAATGCCGGAGAACTCCCAGCCGCCGAGAGTATGGCCGACTAAGCCCTTCTGCTGGGAGAAAAACGGCAACTCATACACAAAGTTCGCGTTGAAGACATTGCGCCGGTCGAAGCGTGATGGTCCATATTCTGACGTAAGGTTGTATGTGTTTTGCGGCACAGGCAAGTTACCACCCGGTTCGTCGGGCCGGTTGGTAAGCGACTTTGACCATGTGTAGTTAATTCCAACAAGCGAACCGGCGCGAAAGCGCTTCTGCAGGCTGGCCTGAAGCGAATTGTAGTTCGAGCTGTAGATCGACTCATAAACATCGATCGGTCCATAGCCCTGATAGGGACGAATGATGTTCAGCAGATTTTCATTGTTGGCATTCATCTGCACAGCCCCAGCACCGGTGGTACCGCCGAGTTGGCTCTGAATCACAGCATTGTTTGCATACACACCCGGTAATGGTTGATTGATGTCCGCCTGCGAAAGCTGATGCGTGCCTTTGGAGCCGTAATAACCGAGATCGACGATTACGTCGTAAGGAATCTGTCGCTGCACATCGAGATCCCACATCTGCGTATAAGGCTGATGCCACTGCGTCGCCACACCGCCCAAACTCTGGACACTGTTATTTGCCGCAGCGCCTCCGCCTGGTGCACTGAATGGAGCATTGTTGATGGTTGTGCCACCTACGAACGGAGGATTGATGAACTCGTTGTTCTCGAGGAATCCTACTCCCGGCGACTCGACAAACAATCCATAGCCGCCACGAACGGCTGTCAGTTGCGTTCCAAACGGATCCCAGGAGAAGCCGATCCGAGGCTGAACTCCGCTATACGACTGACGAGCGATGGCGGTTCCATAGGGCGAATTATGGGCTCCGTTTCCTCCGCCGCCGACAATAATGCCATTCAGTGCATCGTAATTGGGGTTCGTCGAGTTGGTTCCACTGCAGGGCTGCGTTGCCGGAGTGCAGATATTGCCGGCGTTGTCGATCACAGGAGCATTGGCTGCGTTATACAAAGCTGGATCGAAGTTCGTCGCCTGGTTGTTGCCGTCAGTAGGCTGCCGGTAGAGAGCGTAGCGTACACCGTAATTGATCGTTAGAGTCGGACGGATATGGTATTCATCCTGCCCGTAAAACTCGAATTGATTCTGAAAGATGACAGCACGAAAATCGACGGCGCTTTGTGTGAAGTTGGATGACTGCCCGAGGAGAAAGAGCGCAAACTCCTGCTGAAATTCGGTGGCGCCTGAAGCTGGCGGCGTGGCCGCGAAGGCAAACGTTCCTGCATTATTCGATGCGGAATTCTCCGACTTCTCGTAGTGATTGTAGGAGAAGCCGAACTTCAAGCTGTGCTTCCCTGCGGTCTTTGTGAGGTTGTCAAAGATGTTGTTGTTCTTGTTGTAATCCTTGTACGTTCCAAAGCCAAAAAAGCTGGCGTTGGGTGCGCCGAACTGGATGCTGGGAATACGATTCAGTGTTTCGGGAAACGGTAATTGTATTGCTGCCGCAACATCCGGGGAGTTGCTGGCCGCAAGTTGCCCGCTATTCGTGCTGAGCACTGCACCGTAGGACCACGCATACTCCACTTCGTTCAGCAGCGTCGGGTTAATCGTCCAGGTGAGATTGCCGACGATATTTTTACCCGGCGAATTGGTCGTGGTTTGCGCAATGTTCGGCAGAGGATTGCCATTGAAGAGACCGCCACCCTCAACGGTCGGAATCGAATCCTGAATATAACGGGCAAATCCGGACAGCTTGGAATTAAACGTATGGTCTACGCGGAAGATCTCCTGCTGGAAATTGAAGACATTTGCTGCATTGGAAAAAAGCTGGTCAGTACTGCTATCTTGCGGCAGCGGCAGGTGAGAATAGACGTCCTTGAGATAAGCCGCGGCTGCGGGATCGATGTTGGTCACCTGTGTAATCAACTGGCCGGGACAGCTTCCGTCGGGGTTGGGATAGGTATTGCAAACTGGCGTCGAAAAGATGCCCGTGCGCTCCTGTGCATTCGGGGCGGTGCCGGTAACCGGATTGGACTGAATGACGCGGCGTAGCTCTTCGGAGTAAAAGAAGAAAGTGCGATTGCGAGCATCGTTGTAAACGTGCGGGATGAAAACAGGACCGCCGATCGTCCAGCCGAAATCGTTATAGCGGAATGGCGTACGATCCGCGATAGGGTCCTGCTGTTTGTTGCCCCAGTCATTCGCGTCGAGCACATCGTTGCGGAAAAACTCGTACAGTCCGCCGTGAAACTTGGAGGTTCCCGAGCGGGTGATGACGTTGATCTGGCCACCGGCACCGCGTCCATATTCGGCGTTGTAGTTGCCGCGCAGCACTTTGAACTCGTCGATTGCGTCGACGCTGGGATAGTTCAGCAAAGAAAAGTTGCCGCCGCGATCCACATTGTCCGCGCCGTCAATCGACCAGTTATTCTGCGTACCGAAGCTGCCATTGAGCGAGAATGCAGTCTCATTTGTGTTGCCATTGGGAGCGCTCACGCCAGCATATAGCGCATCGCCGATATCGCCGGTCACACCCGGCATCAGCGCCACCAGTTCTTCGTAGTTGCGGCTTTGCAGCGCCAGTTCGCGCACCTGCGTGCCGGTAATGAGTCCGGTCGCGGCAGCCGATTGCGTGTCTACCTGCAGCGCATTCGCCTGGACGGAGATGGTCTCAGTGGCAGCACCGATCTCGAGGGCTCCGTTCACGCTGAGCTTGTCGTTTACGTTGAGGGTGATGCCCGACTCCGTAATTTTCTTGAAGTTCGGAGCTTCGATCGTCACCGAATACTTCCCAATCGGGAGCAGCGGAGCTGAGTACTCGCCCGCTTTATTGGTCGTCACGACGCGTTCTATCGCGCCGCGGTCCGTGTTCGTGATGGTAACTTTCGCTCCGGGCACCACTGCGCCAGAGCTGTCTGTGACGGTACCTAGAATTGTTCCTGTGACTTCCTGCGCGACAAGCGCGATGGAACAGCATAGAAGAACTGCGAAAGCGAATGACGCCGAAATCGCCCGGGTGTAGCGACGGGTTCTGCGGCACAAAGCGGAAATACCGAACTGCATGGAATGGGGCCCTCCAAAAAATTGACCGGGACGCGCGGCATCTCCCACCGCGTTACACGGTCTTACTCCGTTTGATTTTTCTTTGGTCGAGAGCAGAAATATTCAAACGATTGAATATTGGAAATATCGTTATCTCTACACTGTTGTCAAGGGGAAAGTAAAAGTTAGAGGGAAGGTTATTTTGGCTGGGTCGAATCGCGAATGACGATTGACGGGGACAGAAGCTGCAAAACAGGCGTGGTGGAACGCTTATCCTCGTCTTCGCGAACCGATTTCAGAATCCACTGCGTGCCGATCGCACCCATCTCTTCCATCGGCTGGCAGATGGTCGTGATTGCGGGCGTGCTGAAGGCTGCGGGCGGCACGCCATCAAACCCAATCACCGAGCAGTCTTCCGGAACACGTACTCCAGCCTGCATGAGTGCACGCAGCGCGCCAAGAGCCGTGAGATCGTCGAATGCCATCAGCGCCGTGAACTTGCGCCGCGAACGGATCAGGTCGTTCGTCAACTCGATGCCGCCATCGAACCCAGAGTTGGCGTCGAGCATTTCCGGCAGTTGCCGAATCAGCTTTGGATCGAGGGGCATGTCATGTTCGACGGCGAATTTCTCGATTCCCTTCCAGCGGTTGACGCTGTCATGCAGACTTTCCGGTCCGCGGATGAATGCGATCTTTCGGTGGCCAAGCTGATAGAGGTGATCCAGCGCAGCATACGCTCCAGCCGAGTTGTCCACAAGAACGGAGCTGATGCGGCTTGCTGTCAGATCGCGACCAATCACAACGGTTGGAATATTGTGCTTCTCCATGTCGGTCAACAGGTCTGTTTCGGCAAACAGCCAGTTGGCGACAACGATCAGTCCCTCCACGCGCCGATCAATCAGCATTTCGAGGTAGCCCTCGAATTGCTTTCGCTCGTTGTTCGCATCCATGATGATCGGCAGATAGTCCGTCGGATGGAGCGTCTTCTCGATTCCGCGCAGGATCAGCGTGCAGAAGGGGTCGGAGATGTCGAAGATCATTACGCCGATGGTGTGGCTGCGGCGGCTCCGCAGTGAACGGGCAAAGGCGTCGGGCCGATAGCCCAGCGCCTTCGCCGTCTTGCGGATATGTTCCTTGGTGGTAGCGGCAACATAGCGCGAGAGAGGCGCCTCGTTGAGAACGATCGAGACAGTAGATGCTGAGAAGCCACTCTTGCGGGCTACATCGAGAATCGTTACCCGGGTAGATGCCTGCTTGCGGCCAGCCAAAATGGTTCGTCCTTATGGGAATGAGAGTCTACGTGAATCACAAAGCATAGCACCCGCAGTCTTTTTTTATCAGACTAAACCGCGTCTCTCATTATGAGGCGCCGGCCCTTACGCCATCTCTGCAGGAACTGACCGGATTGCCACCTCTACCGTCTGGCTTCCCAGCCTGGGATGCTTCGCCGTCAAACGCACCATCCCGGCGTCTTCTTTAGCGCGAATCCACACGGCGCCCGTGCCGCCTATCAGGCCAAATGGATTGTCGCCGATCAACTCCGCCGGCCCTTCGAGCGTTAGCACAATGGGGTCGTTCGCATAGGGCCGAATCGCGTCGAACTCATCTGTCACCCGCAGAACCACACGCGTCGTATCGGCTCCATCGGCATCCAGTTCGTGGTCGTCGGCATGGATGGAAAATTTCTGATCGACACCGAGCCCGGAATACGTCTTCGACACCACTTGTTTGCCGTTAAGGTAGCCGTCAATCCGGAGATCTCCCCATTTCCACTTCGATTCGGTAAGGTCCACGCTGAATGGCGCATATTTCAGATGATCGAACTGCTTACGGTCCGGATCGACCTCGACAAACGGCTTCCACTCGTTGTTGTTTTTCACAAAGAGCTTCAGGTGGTCGCAGTTCGAGCAGATCATCGCGACGGTAAAGTGTATCGCCTCATCGCTCTGCGCCCAGTGGAATGCAGGCTCGAGCACAATCTCTTCTTCCGGATCGCACTGCGATTTGTAAAATCCCGCGGCAGGTTTTGGCTCGCGGAAGATATCCGTCACGCCGTGGTAGCAGATGCGGTCACCGGCGCCGAAATCACTATGCGTGTTGTAGTCGAAGGCGCACCAGCCAATGCCACCCGCATACTGCGGATTGGACGCGAGCTGGTTGTGCACTCGCGCATGACGGGTGGTGTGCTGGCGGTGACGCTCATCGTCGTCGATCGTCTTGACCGGATAGGTATGTCCTACAAACTCAGTATTCAGATAGCGCGGATGGTTCGGCGGCTTCAGAGGCCAGCCAAAGTCGTTCACCGTGAACACATCTTCCAAAAACTCCGACTCCTGGAAGTTGCGAATGCCGCCCGTCTGCCGCGTCGGGTCGAGCTTGTGCGCCATCGCATTGGTGCGCGTGTAGAAATCATGATTGTCGCGCGACTCGTTGATGCGCACGCCCCACAGCACGATCGATGGATGGTTCCAGTCGCGCCGGATCATACGGCTCACGTTATCGACGGAAATGTCCTGCCAAGCCAGATCGCCAATATGCTGCCAGCCCGGAATCTCTTCAAGCACCAGGAGCCCATATTCGTCGCAGGCATCAAGAAAATGCCGTGACTGCGGATAATGAGACGTGCGCACGATATTGCAGTGCAACTGCTTGCGCAGAATGTAAGCATCTCGCTTTTGCGCACGTCCGGGCATCGCCTGCCCCACGAACGGAAATGTCTGATGATGGTCAAGACCGCGCAGCTTGATGATTTTGCCGTTCAACTCAAAGCCGTGGTCGGTAAACTGCGCCTCGCGGAATCCGATGCGTCGCGTATCTTCGTCGATCGATTGAGAACCGCGCAGCAGACGCACCTTGACCGTGTAAAGCTTCGGGCTCTTCAAGTCCCATAATTCAATGCCATTCAGCTTGCCGAACGCAACAATATGACTGGATGGTTCTGCTGCAATGGCTGATGCCGGAAGCTTTTGCGACGCTTTCGCAATCGTCTTATCACCATCAAGCAGGGTCGCTTCGAGTGTCAGGCCATCGCGCGATGCCTCAAGATGCTGCACGAAACACTGCACATCCAGCGTCGGATTGCCGCTTAGAACGTCCTTTGGCTGGGCAAAAATATTTTCGATGAACGTGGCGGGAACAATCCTCAAGGCAACTTCGCGGTAAATCCCACCGAATGTCAGGTAGTCGATCTGATAGCCAAACGGAGGGATGTCCGCCCGCTCTGTCGAATCCACATCGACTGCCAGCACATTGTCGCCATCGAAATTTACATGCGGCGTCAGATCGAACGAGAATGGCGTGTAGCCACCTTTGTATTCGCCCAGGCGCTTGCCGTTGATCCAAACAGTCGACGCCGTCATCACGCCTTCAAAATCAACAAAGACCCGCTTTCCGCGCGCTTCTGCCGGAAGGCGGAACTTGCGACGATAGAGTGAGATGAACTCATAATCCTTGTCATCGAATCCATGCCATGGCAGCTTCACATTGGTGTGCGGCACCACGACGCGATCAAAACTTGAGTCGTCGAATGCTGGCTCGTGTCCACCGTCCACAAACTTTGGGCTGTAGCGCCAGCCGCGATTGATCGCCAGCACAATCCGGCCGGTTTCACTCGCACTTTGATCCTGGGCAAATACCTTGCCACCCACTGCCGCTCCGGCAAGCAGTGCGCTGCCAGTCTTCATAAAGTCGCGTCTATCCATGTCTCTCCAGAAATGAAACCGTTTTCAATCAGCGCAACACCAGCCCATCGAAACGATACATGATTTCCGGACACTTGACGACGGGGAGAAATGGGGCGTGCAGGCCCAGCATCCCGGGCGCACAGCATTTTCATAGGCATTCACCGCGGCAGCACTGAAGGATTTCCATAGGGTTGACGCGCCTATAAAGTTTTTTTATTTGTAACATTCGCCTAACAGGCAGATACTGGTTTTCTCTTTGGGGCTCATCCCGTTGTGCGTTATGCTCGGCAAAACGTAACTGCTTTAGTGCTGAACCACAGGGGACGTATTCTCAATTTCCTGGGTCAATTCGTTCAAGTCAAAGATGAAAGAACGGTAATTGTCCGCTGATAGCGGCGGCCGAAGTGTTTTTCTCTGCACCAATTTTTACGAGGCCATGTCTATGTTTGCTAAAAAAAGCTCCCGCTATTTCGTGTTCTGCTTTCTCCTCAGCATTCTGCTGATTTCCCGGCCTGCTGCGTGG
>Ga0206863_1024_pt1 | contig 55526 bp, 51 predicted proteins | sample Alteio_BWOrgCont_41_FD_152634 | JGI IMG/M metagenome (GOLD analysis project Ga0206863, IMG submission 152634) | Enriched cells from forest soil in Barre Woods Harvard Forest LTER site, Petersham, Massachusetts, United States -... | ecosystem: Environmental > Terrestrial > Soil > Temperate forest >...
TTCCCGGTTCAAGGTCGAGATCGACACGGGTAGCTGTGTTTACGATGACATCTACGCTCGCGCGGGTCTCTTTCTTAAAGCCGGGCGCTTCCGCCGTCACCGCATAGGCTCCGGGAGACAAATTAGGAAATGTATAGTTACCGCTCTCGTTCGTTCTGACGTCGTGGATGATTCCTGTTGCAATCTCCTGAATCATGACTTGGGCGTTTGCAACACTTGCTCCTGTTTTGTCATTTACGCTGCCCAGAAGCGTAGCGGAAACCGCCTGTGCATCGGCCCTGCTCCATGGCGCAAAAAGCAGGGATGCCAATAGCAGGCAGCTTAGAAACGATGTGAAAAGCGCGGTCTTCGCCCAGGATAGTGAGATCTTCGTAGTGCGATGTGTGGTCACGCGAACCAGTCGCGGAGCCTTGTGTTGATAGAGCATCCCGTCCTCCAAGTAATGTCAAATTCACTGCTTTTGTCTCATCGGTGAACAAACATGTGTGTTTGTTTGGACCTACAACAAAAGTCATTTTTTTAGCAGCCAGAAAATATTCTCCCTGCATAAGGCTTGTCAAGCTGTAAGGCAGATTTTGCCCAAGAAATCCCCCTCGATACATTTTTGAAACAAAAAGGGGGCGTAACCTGTCTGACAACCAGAGCATTCCCGGCACTCTATTCATGCATTTCGGGTCCGGTGGAGAACAGAATTGGGTCAGCAGGACAAGCAAGGATCGAAGACAAACGGTATGACACTCGATCCGATCATCAGTAAGCGCCTGTATCAGCAAGTTGCGGAGCGTGTACGCCGCCAGATAGAAACAGGGATACTCACCGCCGGAGATAGGCTGCCTGCAGAAAAAGATCTGGCACAACAGCTAGGCGTCAGCCGTCCTACGGTCCGTGAAGCTCTGATAGCGCTTGAAATTGCGGGCTTCGTGGAAATTCGCACTGGCTCAGGAACCTATATCTGCCGGCGTGGCAAGCTCCTGCAGCCCATGCTTGATGCTGGACCGGGGCCATTCGAACTGCTGCACGCACGGTTGTTGATTGAGGGCGAAGTCGCCTCTGAAGCGGCCATGCGAGCAACCCCTGAAGATCTCGCGGCGGTAGAAGCCACCATTGATGAAATGGAGCAAATGGTCCTGGCGGGAGACCACAGCCGCGCCGCTGATCAGCGGTTCCATGTGCTGATCGCAAATGTTTCTGGCAACAGTGTCCTTGCCGAGCTGGTTTCGAGTCTATGGCAAGGCATGTTTTCGCCCATGTTTTATAAGATGAGCGAACTGACCGGCCTCATCACCAATCAGGAATGGGCGCTGGCCGAACACAAGGCAATCTTTGCAGCATTGGCAACACACGATCCGGTAGGCGCTCGCGCCGCGATGCGCCGTCACCTCAAGAGCGTTGAAGCTGCGCTGGCGAAGAGTAAGGTAGCGGGCATCTCAGGTAGCCATCGAGAGATGTAACAAGGTCCCTGCATTCCCATCGTCTCTTTCAGTGTAGTTTGCTTCGGGTAAGTCTCCGCTAGCGAGACAAAGCAGTCCAGGTTTGCAGACACGCATCCTCCGCTTTTGATACACCTTTGTTGTAGCCGCAAAAACCCCCGCAAAACAAGCAGTGCTGGAACCATCCATGTTTATGTTCTTACGATCTAAAGATATTTCGCCTACGCAGAACCGGCGCTCACGATGGATATTCGCATGTCTGTCGCTATTACTGATTGGAACATCACTCCAACAGGCACGCGGCGACGAGTTGCCATGGTCACAGCGCATGGCAGATTCGACAATCAAACGCTGGCCACAGGGCAAATATCTTTCAGAAGACAAGCCATGGGTCTGGAACTATGAACTAGGAGTCCTGCTTCAGGGCATGGATGACGTTTGGTACCACACTGCGGACGGAGCCTACTACACCTACATCAAAGAATCGATTGATCCGTTCATCAACAAGGACGGCTCGATCTCAACCTATAAGCCGGAGAACAACGCGCTGGACGACTTAGTTCTCGGGCGTGAACTTCTTCTTCTCTATGGAGTCACTCAGGACGCGAAATACTACAAGGCCGCGACTCTGCTACGTCAGCAGTTGACATCGCATCCCCGCACCGCTGACGGCGGCTTCTGGCACAAGCAGCGTTATCCGCAACAGATGTGGCTGGACGGTCTCTACATGGCCGAGCCCTTTTACGCGCAATATGCCGCTACTTTCAATGAGCCCCAGGACTTTGAAGATATTACAAAGCAGTTTGTGTTGATGGAGCAGCATTCACGCGATCCGAAGACCGGTCTGCTCTACCACGGATGGGACGAAACAAAGCAGCAGCGCTGGGCGAACAAGACAACCGGTATCTCGCCGAACTTCTGGGCGCGTGGCATGGGCTGGTATATGATGGCCCTGGTCGATACCCTTCCCTACTACAGTGAAAATGATCCGGGTCGCGCGAAGTTACTGGGCATTTTGCAGCGACTGGCCACCGGGGTTGCGAAATATCAGGACAAAGAGAGCGGTCTCTGGTACGAAGTAGTGGACAAACCCGGCGCAAAGGACAACTACGTTGAATCGTCCGCAGCCTGCATGTTCACCTATGCTCTCGCGAAAGGCGTTCGGCTCGGTTATTTGCCGGAGACTTATTCAACGAATGCATCCCGTGCCTATCAGGGCATTTTGAAGCAGTTCATAAAAACCGACGCCGATCGGGCGGTCACGCTGACTGGCACAGTGAGAGCGATTGGCCTTGGCACTGACGCCGTTCACGACGGAAGCTATTCCTACTATGTAAGTCAGGACGTGATCAGCAATGACCCCAAGGGCGTCGGCGCATTCCTGATGGCCAGCACAGAAATGGAAGCGGCGCAGACTGCAACCCTTGGTCGCGGCAAAACCATATTGCTGGACGCCTGGTTTAATAGCCAGACGCGCAAAGACGCCTCCGGCCAGATGGCTTCTTATCACTACAAATGGGATGACTTCAGCAACAGCGGATACTCCCTGTTTGGCCATCTGCTGCGCGAGTATGGTCTGAAGACCGACACACTCTACAAAGCGCCCACGGTTCAGGATCTGGACAAGGCGCAAATTTATCTCATCGTCTCTCCTGACAATCTCGATTGGAATAAAAATCCTCACTACATGACCGCTGACGACGCCACTCCGATTGCAGATTGGGTGAAAAAGGGTGGCACGCTAGTGATCATGGAAAACGATCCGACCCATGCGGACATCGAGCACCTCGACATCCTGGCGGAACATTTCGGGATGCACTTCAACAACGTGGCTCGCAATACGGTAGACGGCAACAAATTTGAAATGGGCAGGATCGATGTCAGCGGTGGCGGTCCCATCTTTCAGGCGCCGCATGTTCTTTTCATGAAGGAAATCTGCACGATCACGCTCAAGCAGCCTGCCAAAGCCATATGGATCGATAAGGGAGATGTCCTTCTGGCCGAAGCCAACTATGGCAAAGGGAAAGTCATCGGATTTGTCGATCCGTGGCTTTACAACGAATACACAGATGGTAGAAGGCCGCTGCCGCCGTACAACAATTTTGGAGGCGGTAAAGAATATGTCCGCTGGTTGCTGGAACAGCTTCCAAAGAAACACTGATGCGCCGTTGAACGAACTTTGAAAGAGTCAGGAACCTTTATGAAAACGCACATCCTCGCTGATCCAGTCCGATATCTGCGCATGACAACGTCAGAGTTGCGGGAGTCTTTTTTGATCGGCTCTCTCCATCAACCCGGTTCCATTCAACTTGCGTATGTGGATCTTGATCGCGCCGTCGTCGGTATCGCCGCACCCGGATCAAGTCCATTGAAGCTGCAAACGGATGATGCACTGAAGGCCAGTTACTTTACCGAGCGCCGCGAGCTCGGAGTATTGAACATTGGCGGCAGCGGCAGCGTTACGGTGGAAGGAAAAAGCTACGCGCTTGATAACCTGGACTGTCTCTACATTGGTCGCGGAAATCCCGACATCTCTTTCGCATCAAATGATGCAGCGACGCCTGCGGTCTTCTATCTTCTAAGCTATCCCGCGCATGGGAATCATCCAACCACTCTCGTCCGCAAAGCAGATGCGAACCCCACAGAGTTGGGCTCGGCCGAGACATGCAACAAGCGAACAGTTTGCAAGTATGTCTTTCTCGACGGCGCCAAAAGCTGCCAGCTGGTGATGGGCGTCACTCATCTGCACCCCGGAAGCGCGTGGAACACGATGCCGCCACACACGCATATGAGGCGTTCGGAAATCTATATGTACTTCAACCTCGCCCCGGAGGCCCGCGTCTTTCACCTGATGGGGCCCGGTGAGGAAACACGGCATATTGTGATGAAGAATCATGAAGTAGTAGTCTCGCCTGGGTGGTCCATTCATGCTGGCGTCGGAACCGGCGCATACAGCTTCTGCTGGGGTATGGGTGGAGAAAACCAGGACTATGCTGATATGGACCCTGTTACGATCAACAGTTTGCAGTGAAGTGGAGATACGATGAAAAAACAGCTCTTAGCAATATGTGCGCTGCCGTTGTTGGCGATTGCTGCCCATGCACAAAATGATGCCAAAAAGGCTGAGTATTTTTCAGCCCAGGATATTCAAAAACAACTCGCCGATCTTGCGCCGCAGGCTAAGTCGTCAGGAAGCAGCGGTTCAACCTTAGGTGATTACACCAGCCATCAACTCAAGCTGTCGGTGCGCACATCAAGCGGCGGCGCGGAAGTTCACGCTCACTATGATGACGTGTTTGTCGTCACACAGGGTCAGGCGACGTTGATCACAGGCGGCACGGTCGTCGATCCCAAGACTGGCGCAGATGGAGAGACTAAGGGCCCCAGCATTCATGATGGAAATACGCAGGTAATTTCCGCGGGTGATGTTGTGCATATCCCTGCTGGCACACCGCATCAGTTGAAAATCGCGCCAGGCACGCTGTTCAGCACCATCGTCGTAAAAGTAAAAGAATAGATTGCGCTAGGATAATCATTCGGGCGGGAACGGTATCAGCGCCTGCCCGAATTTGTTTCGCTACACTCCATCTCTCGGCTTGTTCTTCCGCACAAAGTCTGTATCCTGCGTCGGCTCGGCATCGCATTCAATCGCAATGGTAGTCACCGGATAATCCGGCGCTTTACCCGGCAGATCGATAAACTTCGTCTGGAACTCATCCTGCGTAAATTTAACTTCCGCACCTGTCTTTAACAGGCGGGCAGACTTCACTTTCACCTTTAACCCACTGATTGCGACATATTCACCAGGCCAGAAGTGAACGTGCATGTAAAGAGTATTTCCTGTACGCGTGAAGCTAGCATAGTTGGATCGCCGTACCTGGCATAGATCGGACTTGTAGATGGTGTCCCCATTGACCTCCATCCAGCGGCCCACTTCACTCAAAATTCGCACTGACTCTTCCGGGATAGAACCATCCGGCTTGGGCCCGATGTTCAGCAGGTAGTTGCCGCCGTCGCGCACGCATTGAATCAGATTACGGATAACAGTCCGGGAAGACTTCCAGTCATCATCTGCTCTTTGATAACCCCAGCTATCATTCAACGTCATGCACGATTCCCAAGCCCGGCCATTTGTTTCCGCAACGATCTTCTGCTCCGGAGTGGAGAAGTCTCCCTGCAGCTTGTTGCGGTTGTTCACAATGATCTCAGGCTGAAGCTGAAAGACCATCTGGTTCATCTTCTCTGATTCCCAGCCCTCCGCATCGAGCGGCCACGCAACGTCATACCAGAGCACATCGATCTTTCCATAGTTAGTCAATATGTCCCGGATCAGGCCGTGCGTGTAGTCCACAAACCGGCGGCGTGCGGCCTCATCGGTTGCGCAGCGTGCGCCATCAGGATGATGCCAATCCATGAGCGAATAGTAAAAGCCCACATGAAGACCTTCAGCACGGGCGGCGTCAACATACTCGCGCACAACGTCGCGGCCAGGCCCCTGCTTGGGTGCGCAATAGTTCGTCAGCTTGGTGTCGAAGTGGCAAAAACCCTCATGATGCTTGGTCGTGAGCACCATATACTTCATGCCCGCCTGCTTCGCCAATTTCGCCCACGTGCGGGGACAGTTCAACGCCGGTTTGAAGTTGACTGCATGCTGCGTGTAAGGACCGATGGGCCACGCTTCGTCTTCCATCACCCACTCATGGCGTTCGATGGTGCTATAAACGCCAAAGTGGACGAACATGCCGAATTTAGCGGCATGCCACCACTGCATGCGTTGTGCGCGAGTCGCTTCCTGGGTCTTATCCGTAGCCTCTGTTGAGGCTGCTTCCTGAGCAATGGCCTGATGGACCATTGCGCCCTGGATGCCCAGCGCTGCGAGCGATGCACCCGTACCTTTGAGCACGTCGCGCCGTGAGATCGAACGATTCATTCCTTCCCCTCCGCTCCTCGATCGTCGTATGTCAACTAATTGCTGTAGTGATGAAACAATGGCGAACCGTACCTTGACCGCCTTTTGTCATGAATGCCCAGGGTTCGGGAAATTTCATTGCAGCAGCGGATCAGGCGCTCCGCGATACCAGGCACGCTCTGCACCGTGATGCGCGAAGCCGGCCCGGAGACGCTGACTGCCGCGATCGGATGGCGATTCTCATCGAAAATCGGCGCGCCCACGCAGCGAACACCCACTTCGATCTCTTCATCATCGATGGCAAAGCCGCGTTTTTTTACCCGCTCCAGTGATTTCAATAAGGCCTCGCGCGAGCAGAGCGTCTTTGTGGTATAGCGCGTGTATTTAATTTTGCTGAGAATCTCTTCCCGCATATCCGCTGGCAAAAACGCGAGCATCGCCTTCCCCATCGATGTGCAATAAACAGGATTCGAGGTCCCCGACTTCGATGTCATGCAGACTCTGCGATTGGGCTCGACCTTGTCGAGATAGACTACCTTCGTTTTCTGTAGAACGCTCAGGTGTACCGTTTCGCCTACTTCCATCGCGAGGCGGCGAAAGAACGGCTGTACACGCTCGCGCAAATCAATCTGCTCAACAGCTCTGTTGCCCAGTTCATACAGCTTGAGTCCCAGGCGAAAGCGCCCTTCGGGCGTGCGTTCGATCATCGAGGTACGCTCGAGTACGATCAGCGATCTGTGCGCCGTGCTTTTGTGCAGGCCCATCCGAGTGCAGATCTCCGCCAGGCTGAGCGGAACATCGCTCTCGCTCAACATATCCAACAGCGCAACAACGCGATCAATGCTTTGCAATTGATACGGATCGGCGTGCTTGCTAGCTTCCATTTCGGATTGTGGCATCAGGACTGTGCTCATTACGTTTTCCTCCAGACCTTTCATTTCGGCCCTGTGAGAAGTTATCCGGGCGGCAGGCCGCCCAGATACATGTAGCTCATAGACGTTGCCTGAGCTAAAAGCTTTGCGAGTTGCGGATTGGGAAATCGCGCGATGTACACCTTGCCCCAGCTGATTTGTTCAGCGGCAGGCGGCCCGTTCGGCGTATCCTGTGCGATGCCAGCAGCCTTCACAAAAAAGCTGGTATCTTCGAGCCCCTGAATACAAAGGGTCGCCAGCTTCTGAATGGCGTAGTCACGTTCGGCATACGCATGCAATCCATTGTCTTCGCCGAATTCGGCCAGATACACAAGCGGAGCCAAAGCATAGAGGTGGTAATGAAGCGCTCGCTGACCGCGACGCATCTCCTGCGGAAGCGAGCCATCCGGCTGTATCTCCGCTATGCCGATGTGATACGTCTCCATGCCCCAGTCAAATAACTTGCGATCGTTGGCCGCAATTCCTGCCGCCGCGACCTCTACTCCGGCCCAATACAAGTGATTGTTCTGCGAGTCGCCCGTGGAACTCTTGCGCCGTGTATCGAAATAATCCTGGCTTTGAGAGATGACTTGCGTCATCCAGTGAAGAATCGTCTCTTGCTGGGCGGCGCTTATCGCTCCGCTATCACGCACCTTCAGATACGCAATAGCGATTGCCCCAATCGTCCAGCCCTGCACGTAATACGCCTGGCTCGACGACATCTTGCCCGTAAATACTCCGTCCTTGGCCGCGGCCTCCATATGCTGGATGGCGCAATCCAGGGCCGCACTGCTTCCCGTTGTGCGATAGGCATCGGCGGCGTCCACAATCCGGTTGCCAAGCTCCTTATAAGGCCCCGCACTCGCCGTATATGCCTTCCACTTTTCCGGATCGATCACGGAAGCTTTGCTATCCGAGTAGAAGCCGCTCGTTGTCAGGTCAGGAGAAAGATGAACGACAGCCGGACACGTATAAGCTGCATTGGTAGCTTTCACCGGGTGGCCGTCCCAGGGCGACCGCAATTTACTTTCAGCCTGCGCTGAAAGCATCGAGAGGAGACAAAACCCTGCAAGCACCCACTTGATTTGCCCAGTGACCCGAGTACGCGACGCTTCGCTCTTCATCAACCAACTACTCCCTGATTTCCTGCCGGCACATAGTCTTCGCGGTATGGATGGAAAACATCCAACACTTCCGACTCTTCCAGCGCAGAGGCTTGATGCTCCACTCCTCCTGGAACGACAAAACTATCCCCCGCCGCAACCTCAAACGAAGAAGATCCACCCGTAAAGCGAAGACGGCCCTGGATGATATAAACCAACTGGTCGTGTGGGTGCTGATGTCTCGTGCCTTGCCAACCCTTCTTCATCTGGTGTCTTATGAGCATCAGATTTTCATGGAACGCGAGAACTTGCCTCTGCAGTCCAGGCTCCGGTAAGGTGCTCTCTGCATCGCTCAGTCGAGATACTTTGATTTCGCTCATACCTAATCCTTAGCGAGCCATCCATCCGCCATCGACAACCAGCACTTCCCCGTTCACATAATCGCTGGCCGAGGACGCAAGAAAAACCGCGGCTCCCGCTATGTCTTCCGGGTTGCCCCAACGCTGCGCTGGAATCCGTTCAAGAATCTGCCGATTGCGCGTCTCATCCTGCTGCAAAGCCGATGTATTCTCTGTTCGGAAATAACCTGGAGCAATCGCATTCACCTGTAGGCCGCGACTGGCCCATTCATTCGCAAGTGCCTTGGTAAGCTGCGCCACTCCGCCCTTCGAAGCAGCGTAGGCAGGCACGCGAATCCCTCCCTGAAATGAAAGCAGCGAAGCGACATTGATGATCTTCCCGCTGCCCCGCTTCAACATCTCTGTTCCCGCAAGCTGAGAAAGCCGGAAGACGCTCGTCAAATTGACCTGGAGAACGGTGCTCCATGCAGCGCTTTCGAAAGACTCGGCAGTATTGCGGTGAATCATCCCAGCGTTATTCACCAGAATGTCCGGCGCGCCCATCGCCACAGTAACCGCACTGAACAACTTGTCCGCGCCATGGGCCTGGCTCAAATCAGCGGAGAAGCTCTGAGCCTGTTTCCCGATGCTTCGAATCTGCTCTGCGGTCGCATCCGCCGGTCGACGATTGCCATGGCATGCAACGGCAGCGCCAGCCTCGGCAAGAGCGATCGCAATCGCGGCGCCCAGCCCCCCGGCAGCGCCCGTTACCAGTGCTGTTTTTCCCTCTAAACGAAATCGTTCTAGTATGCCCATCAAAACCTTGACTTCTGACTGCGGTACGCTGTTCCGCTGTCCGCATCATCGTCAAGCATTCTTTTTTATTAGGGAAACGGTTGTCAATTATTTAAAAACTGACCGGACCTATTTTTGGCACAGCCATACCGCCTAGCGGTACGGCTGTGTGATAGCAGTAAAGTTATCCACGCGCGGCGCGAATAATTTCCAGGTAAGCGCGTGCGGCATCGGTAACAAGTTCAGGTTTGCCCTCGGCAATGGCCTTGGCATTCACCAAATCTGCTCCAACGCCCAGAGCGCGAGCTCCCGCCTTCAAAAAGTCCGCGGCTGTCTGCTGGGTGACCCCTCCGGTAGGAATGAGTTGCAGCTCCGGAAAAGGCGCACGCAACGATCTCAGATAACTGGCCCCGCCAACCGCCGAACAGGGGAAAATCTTGACGTAATCCGCGCCCGCATTCCACGCCGTGATCACCTCCGTAGGCGTAAGCGCGCCTGGAATCGAAACCTTCCCCAGTGCTTTGGTTGTCGCGATGACCTCCGGATGCAGGCTCGGGCTGACGACAAACTCTGCGCCTGCCTCGATCGTCGCAACAGCCTGTGCCGCAGTGGTAACCGTTCCCGAACCAAGAAGCAGTTTGCTGCCATGCTGCTTTTTCAAAGCGCGCAATAGATCGACAGCCCCGGGAACCGTCATCGTCACTTCTACCACCGTCACGCCACCGGCAAGCATTGCTTCCACCAGTGCATGGCCTTCTGCCTCTGATTGCGCCCGCAAAACGGGCACCAATCCTACACGTTCAATTTCTGCTTTAATTTCGACTGACATATCTCTCCTGTATCACCGCGCAATGCGCGCAGATCCGCCCTTCATCACGCGCTCCACCTCTGCATACGTTGCCATGCTGGTGTCGCCGGGTGTCGTCATGGCCAACGCTCCATGAGCCACGCCGCAACGCACCGCCCAGTCGACCGGCTTGCCCGCGAGCAAGCCATAGATCAAGCCAGACGCGAAGGAATCTCCTCCTCCGACACGATCGAGAATGTCGACTTCGCGCTGCGGAACATGCACAACTTCATCCTGATAGAGCGCAATCGCGCCCCATGCATTGCGGCTTGCCGTATGGGCAGTACGCAGCGTGGTGGCAATCATTTTCAGGTTGGGATAAGCGGCCGCTACATCGCGCAGCATCTTCTCGTAGCTCGCAATCGGCAGCTCGTCAAAGTCTTCCGTTACACCTTCGAGCTCGATTCCCAGCATCGCTGAAAAATCTTCTTCATTTCCCAGCAGAAGATCGACCTTGCGCACCAGCTCGCGATTCACTTCCTGCGCTTTGGCCTTGCCTCCAATTGCTTTCCAAAGAGAGTCGCGGTAGTTCAGGTCGTAAGAGATGACGGTGCCATGCTTCCTGGCCTCATCCATCGACTCGGCAGCCACCTGCGGGGTCGTCTCAGACAGCGCGGCAAAAATTCCGCCGGTATGGAACCACCGCGAGCCATTCTGCGGACCGAAGGTCGACGCCCAATCGAAGTCTCCGCTTTTTGCCTGTGAAATCGCCGTGTTGCCCCGGTCCGAGCAGCCGACAGCTGCGCGCACGCCATAGCCCCGCTCGGTAAAGTTCAGCCCGTTACGCACGGTACGGCCCACGCCGTCATATTTCATCCAGTAGATAAGCGAAGTATCCACCCCGCCTTGCAGAATAAAGTCCTCAACAAGACGGCCTATCGGATTTTCCGCCAGAGCAGTGGCAACGGCGGTCCGCAGACCGAAGCAGCGGCGAAGGCCACGGGCCACGTTATATTCGCCGCCGCCCTCCCACGCCGTAAACTGTCTTGCTGTATGAATCCGGCCTTCTCCCGGATCGAGCCGGAGCATGACCTCTCCCAGACTCACACTGTCCCATCGACACACTTCAGTCTTCAAAACAATTGGCTGCATTGCCCTTCCTTCAATACGTAATTCAAGTGCCTCAAATAGACTCTACTGTTTTCGCCGGTAAACCGTATGCCGTGTTTCATATCGTGGTATGCAATCGGCGACGATTTGTCTTCGTCTGCGATCGTACCGTAATCCGGTACGATGTCCCATTCATTAATCCGCGCGGATAAATAATTGTTTCGATTCACGACTGTCAACCAAAACTTGTCCCTCCTCGCGACTCGCTTCTGCTTGTTCCCATCACGCCGATGTGGCAGACGTAACTTTTCTGTAACGACTTCATACAGCCAGCCACCATGCAGGTGTTACGTCTCGGAAGTCTCCTCCAACGACGCGTATTACGAAGGAGATTTTCATGCAAGCCGCCAACAACCCTGACCTCACACAAAGCGCAGATTTTCAAGCCGTCCTCAATTCCCTCCTCGCCGCATACCGGCCCATTCTAGAGCGCGAGTTAAGCCTCTCTGAATCAGCCGCGAACCTGGTCAAGGAATCGCAAGCGCATCCACCCACATGCGACGACGAGATCGAACTGGCACAAAGCCTCTTCGAGCGTTTCTTCACAAAAGACGTGGCGTTGAGCCTGCTTCCCGATGAGGGCCGTCAGGTCCTCGGCAATCCCGATCAATGGGAGTGGTGTTACCGCCGCATCTTGTGTTGCTTGATCTTCGGATGGCTCGTCTGTCGTGGACCGAGAACATTCCGCGGCTTTGCCTATTACCTCTATCAATACTGGCGCTGCGTGCGGCAGGCGCTTGGCCAGCCCGTATCGATTCCTCCCACGGTCGAAGAGCAGCGCGACTTCAGCACGCTGGTAAAGATTCTTGCCAGCGCCTATGCGCCGTCCATTAAAGATCAGGTCAAAGACCTCGAGTATCCAATCGACATCCCGCAGGAGATCGCATCTGGCCAGATCGACTGCAGCGTCGACAACGATGCCGCGAGTTCCGTATTTCAGCGCCTGTGCGCGCCCGATGCAGCGGCTGCGTTGTTTGGCAGCAAGGTCTCGGAGCAGATTGGCCAAGGCCCCATCTGGCGGAACTGCTGCTGCTATTGCGTCGCGGCGCTCGAGTTCGGCTGCTGCCTGGGAAGATCGAAGACCCTGATCGAAGCGTTCAGGTGCCTGAAAGAATTCTTCCTCCAGTTACAGCGCTGCTTCGAGCCGTTGATCGCCATCATCGATACGCCACCCGCCTGCTCAACGCTCACCTTTGTTGCCGCATGCAGCAACCTTGCGGGCATTGAAATCGATGGAACCGCCGCCGGAGCTGCATTCACTTATTACACACTTACGTACAGCCTAGGCGGCCCTGCCATCAACTATGCCGTCGTCTACCCCAACTGCTCGCGGCCTCCTGTCAATCCCTCGTCCGCCATACCCGTCAACTGCGGAGTTCTTGGCTACCTCGATATCGATCTGCTGCCACCCGCCACAACAGAAGTAACCGTCTATCTCGATGTGTACGGCAGCGGCGGACTGCATCTCCAGGTCAGCGGGCTCTTCCAACTGGAGATCAATGCAATTCAGATCACAGCCGTTGCCACTGTGGCTGCCTCAGTTGGGCAAGACCCATTCAACCCAAGCCCATTTCCTATCAAGATGGTGCAGAACGTCTCCCATCCGGGCCTGGAACAATCGGTCGGCGGCAGCATCAGCGTCACCGGAAGCGCCTATGCCGCTGGTTGCGGAAACCTGATGACGCAATATCAGCTGGCGGAATTTGGTCCAGCCCTTGGTGCAATCCCGCTTCCAGTGCCTATCCCAAGCCCGACAGCTCTCGGCGGAACTCCTCTAATCGCGCCGGTTATCTATGACGGGACTTCGACGCATCCCTGGCAATCCGGCTGCTTCCTCGGCTGGCCAACGCCAAACACCATTCTCAATGGCGACCTTGTTGCCTCCTGGTCGACAGAGTCATGCTGGTCGCCAATTCCACCGCATACCTATACCGTTCCCAAGATCAGCTCGAATGAGAAGTGGGCAAGCGGTGCAAGCGGACGTTACGTGCTCTTCCTTGAAGTGGACGAAGCTCCAATCGTGCTGCCACATTCTCCGGTCGTTCCCGCTGGCGAAGACCAGATCGTCGTCTGGATCGATAACTACCCGGTCACCGGAGCGCTCACGCAGATCGGCAATGTAGTCGGCTGCGGCGACCTGCACCTGAAAGACTACGTGGGAACCACCGCGCCCGTTTTTGGCATTGCCTGGGATTATCCCATTGACGTAACCGCGGCGCAGCAGATACCGAATGACAATTTTGGATCGTATGCGCTCAGCTACCAGAAGAACGGTGGATCGATGCGGTCATTCCTCGCTTCCGACTACACGCCAAATGGCGCGACAGCCGGAACGCCTCCAACTGTGCGCGTGCCCAATCTATGGCAGGCCACAGCACCTACGATCGCGCAGGCCGCCCTGCTTGCCTCATGGGATATCGTCACAGCTCTTGATGGCGGCGCTCCGCCTGACCCCAACAACCCCTGCGTAGCGACCAATCCATGGCAATTGCCGCGTGGTTGCCGCTGCGCCTATGTCATCGAGTTGGTCGCAAGTGACACAACCTGGGTAGGCGATGGCGGCGACAACCACAGCACAGGACCGATTCTGTTCGCAATCAACGTCATCAACGACATCGGGAGCTAACGACACTTCGATGAAAACAAACCAGTGGTTTCGATTCATGATCGCGGCGCTCGCCGTATGGCGCTTGTCGCATCTGCTCGCGGCGGAAGACGGACCTTGGGACGTCGTCGTACGAATCCGCCGCGCGCTCGGAACCACCAACTTGGGTAAGCTGATGGACTGCTTCTATTGCCTCAGCGTCTGGATCAGCATCCCATTCGCATTCTTTATTGCGGATTGGATGCTGGACAGATTCGTCGTCTGGCTTGCACTCTCCGGAGCTGCATCGCTGGCAAACAAATTCACCCCTGAGCCTGTCATCTTTGAACCGCTGGATGGCAAGGACCACTAGGAGAATCTATGGGATGCTGTGGACAACAACGCGCCGTGCTCGTTCAGGGCAAGCCAACCGGATCGCAGGAGCCGATCATCGACGGCACATCGGTGAATCTGCGTTTTACGCAACAGGCTGCTGTTCTCATTCGCGGCCCCGTAACTGGACGACACTATCCATTTCACGGCTCGACCTCCACGCAGCGCGTGGACGCGAGAGATGCGGTCGCACTGCTGAAGAGCGGATACTTTCAGCGGACATAAGCCAGGGATTTTTCTCAAAATGGCTGTAAAGGAACAACAGTCCCACCTGCAGAGATGGAATACCTGTCGGGGCGAAGCCACGAGATGGCTTCGCACAATTCTTCCCCTACAATACTTCTAATCTGATTTACAGAAGGGCCATCCGTCTCTATGGGCAGGTATACCCGCCGTCGCTTTCTCTCCACGGCATCCGCGACACTCGGCACAGTTTCTCTCGCAAAACACTTTGCATTTGCCGGCAAGCTTGGCGAAAAGACAAGCCCACCAAGCGATCTTGTGCTCTGGTATGACAAGCCTGCCGGGCAATGGGTCGATGCCTTGCCCATCGGCAACGGACGCTTAGGCGCCATGGTCTACGGAGGCGGAGAAGACGGCTCTTCCGACAAAGAGCTGCTGCAATTCAATGAGGACACTCTATGGTCCGGCAAACCGCAAGACGGCAATAATCCCGACGCAAAGAATCATCTGGCCGACGTGCGCCGTGCGGTGCTCGAGCAGCAGGATTATCATCTCGCCGATCAGATCTGCCACAAGATGCAGGGGCTCTTCGCGGAGGCCTATCAGCCTCTCGGCAATTTGCGAGTGAATTTCACTCACTCCGGCGCAATCACAAACTATCGCCGAGAACTGGACCTCGACACCGCCTGCAGCCGTATTCACTATCAAGTTGGCGATGTGCAATTTGTGCGCGAGTCATTTGCTACAGCACCCGATAAGGTAATCGTTTTGCGTGTGAGCGCCGACAAGCCGGGACAGCTGAACTGCACCGTCTCGCTCGACGGACCCCTGCAGAAATCAACGCAGGCCATCGGCAACAATCGGCTGCTTCTCACTGGAAAAGCCGCGGCACACATCGCTGGGGCGGGTCATCCCGGAGGCGAAAAGCCTGTCGTACTTTCCGACGAGCCGGGCGAGGGCATGTATTTCGCTGCAATCCTTCAGGCTCAAGTGCAAGGTGGAGCCATCGCAGCAAGCAGTGACAAGCTGGTCATTACAAATGCATCCGCATTCACGATTCTTCTGTCTGCCGCGACGGGTTTCCGCGGCTTCCAATCAAAGCCAGATACGCCGCAAAACGAGATCACCGCAAAGGCCACAGCTCTGCTCGATCCAGCAACCGCAAAGCCATTCGCAGAATTACATAAGCGGCACGTAGACGATTATCAGCGTCTCTTCCGCCGCGTCTCTCTCGAACTCGGCCAGCAGAATGTGTCACAGCCAACCGATCAGCTTCTGAAGAATTTCGCGGCGTCACCTGACCCATCTCTGCTCGCGCTCTACTTCCAATATGGACGCTATCTGCTCATCAGCAGCTCGCGTCCCGGAACACAGCCAGCAAATCTTCAGGGCATCTGGAGCTACCAGGTCACGCCTCCATGGAGCAGCAACTGGACGTCGAACATCAATGTCCAGATGAACTACTGGCCTGCGGAAACCTGCAATCTGAGCGAGTGCACTGAACCGCTCTTCAACTGGCTGGAAGACCTCAGCAAAAATGGCGCACGAACGGCGCAGGAAAACTATGGCCTGCCGGGCTGGGTGTCGCACCACAACATCGACCTCTGGCGCGCTTCGAACCCCGTTGGCCAGGGATTCGGCCAGCCCACGTGGGCGAACTGGGGCATGAGCGGCCCGTGGCTCTGCGCTCATCTTCACGAACACTACCGCTTCACAAGCGATCGCGAATTTCTCCGCAGCCGCGCCTACCCGTTGATGAAAGGCTCGGCGGAATTCTATCTCGCATGGCTCATCGAGGATGGAAAGGGCCATCTGACCACCTGCCCGTCGTTTTCAACGGAGAACGACTTTATGGCGCCCGATGGCAAGCCCGCGATGACAAGCGCAGGCTGCACCATGGACATGGCGCTCATCCGCGAACTCTTCGCCAATTGCATTGCGGCCTCCAAAGAGCTCGGCATCGACAGCGATTTCGCCGCGAAGCTCGACGCTGCTCGTCAGCGGCTCATCCCTTATCAGATCGGCAAATTCGGCCAGTTGCAGGAGTGGTCGATTGACTTCGTCGAGTCCACACCGGGCCAGCGTCACATGTCGCACATGTATCCGCTCTATCCCGGCAGCCAGATCACGCCGCGCACAACACCTGACCTGGCGAAGGCCGCTCGCGTCTCACTGGAGCGCCGCCTCGCCAACGGCGGAGCCTACACAGGATGGAGCCGTGCCTGGGCCATTACCTTCTGGGCGCGCCTTGCAGATGGCGACAAGGCTTGGGAGTCGCTCTCCATGCTGATGCAGCACAGCACAAACATCAACCTCTTCGATACGCATCCAGCGTCCGAGGGGCCCATCTTCCAGATCGATGGAAATTTCGGAACAACCGCAGCCATTGCCGAAATGCTATTGCAGAGTCACGAGACAATCGACTTGCTGCCTGCACTTCCCTCTGCGTGGCCAGACGGGCAAGTAAGAGGCTTGCGCGCGCGTCCCGGAGCGGAAGTAGATTTGCGCTGGTCCGCAGGCAAAGTAGTTACGTGTGTCGTGCGTCCCACTTCATCGGGCGAATTCGCATTTCGTCCGCCGCAAAATCAGAAGATAACAGCAGTGAAAGATGGCGCGAAGAACCTCACGCTTACCCCGCAGGCGGACGGCAGTCTTCGCACCAGCCTGGAGAGTGGACGCAGTTATAAGCTGCAATTCGCATAGGCCGCGCTAGGTTGAAAGATAAGCGCGGCTGCATTTGCGAGAAGTGCGATGCAGTTCAAGCCTGATAACCCATTCCCGCCAGCACGCCGCGCATATAGGCGAAGCTCTTGGTCACGCCCGGCATCGGGTCATCGCCGTGCACTTCGTATTCGAGGTCGACATAGCCCTTGTACTTGATGGCAATCAGCGTCTCAAAGATACCCCGAATCGGCATGATGCCATCACCCACTGCAACCTGACTCTCTTTGCTGTTGAAGTCGGTGAGGTCCTTCATATGCATGTCGAAAAGGCGTGGACCGACCTCTTTAATAGCTGCGACAACATCGGTGCCGGCGCGCTCGCAGTGGCCCACATCGATGCAGCAGCCAATGCGCGGATCCATGCCCTTCACGGCCTTCAACACATCAAGAGGCGACGGCCATATCTTGTCTTCCGGTCCATGGTTATGAATGGCGATCTTGATGTCGTACTCCTTCACAAATTTCTCGATGCGAGGAAGCGTCGCCGGCGATGGATCCCCCGCAACGATAACCTTCACCCCTGCGCGCTTGGCATAGTCAAACTTCGCCCGAATATCGTCGTCTTCATCTTTCTGGAAATACACCGTGCCAATCGCCGTCAGCTTAATGCCTGCAGCGGTGTAGTCGCTGATGGCCTGCTGCGTAGCATCAGGCGGCGTCATCGGCAGGTGGTCTTTTACATCTTTCGCATTCAGATTGGAGAGCTTCAACTCCTTCATGTACTCAATAACGTGTGCGCGATCGAAATTCCGGAAAGTATAGCTGGCCATCCCGAGTTGAATCGGTGAAGGCTGCGGAGGAGAAGACTGTTTGGCATAAGCAAACACTGGATAGGAAGAGGTGGAAGCCAAAGCGGCAGTCATGACGCCACTACGAAGGAAGTCTCGGCGGGTTGCTGACATGATGGCCTCATCTTAATGTGCGCAATCGCTGCCTGTCTAAAAACAAAGTAGATTCGCACACGGTGGAACGCTCCGACGCACATCGAAACAAACAGCAACAGTGCCTTGAAAGCGAACAATGACGGGAACAACGGAATGTAACTCCCGCCATCGAAGCGTCTCGCTATTCGGTATGCCACCCAAACAGCGTTAGCTTACACATCGAGACGATTCGCAGCAGCCACGCGCCCATACCAGAGGCCTGAGTCTTTCACCGTGCGCTTCTGATCGCGGAAATCTACATACGTAAGCCCATAACGCTGGCTGTAGCCATCTGCCCACTCAAAGTTATCGAGCAGGCTCCACGCATGAAACGCACCGACATTGGCGCCATCGGCAATCGCACGCACCAACTCGGCGAGTTCCTCGCGGAAGAACTCGATACGCCGCGGATCTGGCACGCGTCCGTTCTCCTTTTCATACGGCGCATCCAGATAACTGCAACCGCTCTCGGTGATTTCAATGATGGGACGGTTGTACTCACGGGTAATCTGCATCACCAGGTCATAGATACCATGTGGCCATACCTCGAGACCCCCATCGGTCAACGGCCCTTCAGTAGGCATCACGGCCCGAAAGCGCGTATAGGGATCGCGTCCACCAGCGGTATCTTCGATCTCGGTGCCGAAGCTGCCGTCGCTTCCTGGATGCGAGGCATCGCTGGCATCGGAGACGATGCGGCGCGTGTAGTAGTGAAAGCCAATCCAGTCGAGCGGCACTTTCATAATCTGGTCATCGCCCGGACGGAAGCCCATCGCCTCGTACGGTATCTCACCAACAAATGCTTTCGGGTATCGACCATGCATCGCCGTCTCAAGAAAATAGACATTGTTCATCGCGTGATAGCGCGCCGCAGCCGCGCGATCGGCGTCGCTGTCGGTCTTTGGATAAGCGGGCGCCATGCCATAAGCACTGCCCACTGTGGCCTTCGTAGATGCCGCCTTGATGGCACGAAAAGCCTCGCCCTGCGCAAGGTTGACGGTATGCGCCGCCTTCAGGAACTGCTGATAGTCAGCTTTACCAGGCGGAAAGACGCCAACGCCGTAGCCAAGATATGTGAAAGACCACGGCATGTTAAACGGTGCCCATACCGTGATCCGATCACCCAGATTCTTGGCCAAAATTCCCGCGTAATCGGCAAAAAAGCCGCCAAGATCGCGGTTGGGCCAGCCGCCGCGGTCCTCGAGCGCCTGCGGCAAATCCCAGTGATAGAGCGTACAAAATGGACGTATCTCTGCTTCGAGCAGCGCATCGACGAAACGCTTGTAATGATCCAGACCTTTCTGGTTCGGCGCGCCCGTTCCCGCAGGCTGAATGCGCGGCCATGAAATCGAGAAGCGATAACTCTTCATATGCAGGCGCTTCAGAATGGCAATGTCCTGCGGATAAAGATGGTACTGATCGCAAGCAACGTCGCCCGTAGCGCCGCCTCTGATCTTGCCTACCGTATGCGAAAAGCGGTCCCAGATGGACTCGCCTTTCCCATCTTCGTTCCATGCACCTTCCACCTGATACGAAGCCGTCGCCAGGCCCCACATAAATCCATCAGGGAAGCGCGCACGGCCGATCTCAGCAGGCATCACGGCACCGGGAACCTGTTCTAAGGGGACGGAAGCCTCGGCAGCAAATCCGCGACCCGCTAATAACGCGCTGCCGGCAGTAGCAAAGGAATGGCTGATGAACTGACGACGATCCATGAGGATGCCCGCTCCTTGACAGCCAACAAAATAGCACTACCTCTAGGCTCTAGTAAAACGTTTGTCTTCAAATGCTCCTGGGAAAGCTCGGAGGAATCGGCATTAGCGACTGTCTCACCAGCGCGAGCACTCGTTGCGCCGCATCCTTTTCATTACCGCCGCTCTCCACCAGAACATCAAAGAACTCAAACGAGGTAAGCGCATAGAGGGTCGTGATCTTCCGCGCTCTATCCTCCGGATCATGAGCACTGCTTTCTCTACTCAGTCGATCGACAACGCGACCCGCAGACATTTGCCTGCGTCGGTTTCTCGCCTCCACCACTGCGCCGAATTCCGGATCGATCGCGGCAATGCCATGAATCCTCCGCATCAGCAATCGATCTTTTGCCCAGAAATCGGTAAACACCTCGACAAAGGCATCCAGCATCGATGCGCCATCCGTTTGCTGCATCACATGGCGCATCCGCTCCATACCGCCTTCCATGGCAAGCTGATCGAAAAGAGCTTCGAGAACACCGGCTTTTGTGCCGAAGAGATTGTGAACCGTCTGGCGTGTCACCCCGCTCTCGCCAGCCAGTCCATCCATCGTGAGACGGAAAAATCCGCTCGAGGCAAGTTGTTTTCTCGCGACCCCAAGAATCGTCATCTTCTTGTGGTCAGACAGCTCCAGCCGTTTTCCCAGCAGGTACGGTCGTTTGCAAGAGACAGCTTTTTTCTTCGCCACAATCCCCATCGTATCGGTTCAAATTAATTTGACAATATGTAAAATTAATTATAATTTGAATGTGTTGACTCAGAAAGTGAGTCCTTATGGACGCACCTGCACCCGCACCACAGATTCAGTCTCAGAAGAGCCAGCCGCCATCTCTGTGGTTGAGCGCAGGGTTCTGGATCTGCACGCTGATCGCAGTTGTCGTAGTTGTGCGTCGTGTCGCGACGCTGGCATTCCCGTCCTCCTCTGCACCACCGCAGGTGGCCGCGCTCGATACATGGTTCACCTCCCACGCACCACTCACGCTGGCGCATATCCTGATCGCGTTGCTCTTTGTGTGCGTAGCGCCTTTCGTCGTTTTTCCCAGATTCACAAAAGCTGCATGGCCGGAGAGCCTGATCTTCCCTCTTGGAGCAGCGGTCGGAATAACGGCTTACGCGATGAGCGTCTACTCCGTCGGCGGATGGGTCGAACGATCAGCCGTCCTGTTCTTCAATAGTCTTTTCCTCTACTCGTTGTTCCGCGGCTATCTGTACAGGCAGCGCGGTGAACCGTTGCTGAAACGACGCTGGCTGCTGCGAGCCATCGTCATCCTGCTCGGCATCGCCACTACGCGTCCGGTGATGGGAGTTTTCTTTGCCACCAGCCGCCTCACTCACCTCACACCCAGCCAGTTCTTCGGCATCGCCTTCTGGATCGGATTTTCTATCAACACCATCGTCATCGAGCTCTGGCTTCGCCTCCATGATCGTCAATTTGATGATCGTCAGCTTCAAGATCATCCATCCCAAATAGAAAGGACGGCCTGACCTCCGGGGCCATGATTGCACCCGGAAACATGTCTGCAAACGCTATGACTCCCCAAAACGCCATCGGCACATCGCTCCAGTACCATGCCGGCCCGTCTCTCGCACTTCTGGCAATCCTGTATACATCGCTATTCATTGCCGGTCTGTATCCAGTCACCGTTTTCGCCGGGATGCCTAATTGGCCAGGGCCGTGGGAGCCGGCCAGCGTGATCGTGCAGTATTTTCAAACGCACGCCGCGCCGGTCCTGATCTGCATGTTTCTGCAGTTCGGAGCCATGATTTGCCTCGGGCTGTTCACGGCGGCCACAGTAAGCCGAATGCAGTTTCTTGGTGTGCGCGCCGCGGGAAGCTGGAATGCTCTCTTCGGCGGTTTTTTGACGGTCTTCAACGGTATCACCGCTGGACTCATCCTATGGACCATGATTCGTCCGGGAGTTATGCAGCTGCCGTCCATTCTGTTAGGCCTCTACTATCTTGCTTATGCTTTTGGCGGACCTGGATTTTCGATTCCGATGGGTCTGCTCATGGCAGGAGTATCGATCCCTGCGGCATTCATGAAACTCCTGCCTCGATGGATCATTATCCTCGGCCTGGTGCTCGCAATTGCAGGCGAGTTGAGCTGGTTTTATTTTGTCAGCCCCAAAGTGCTTTTCCTCATTCCCCTCACGAGGTTTCCCGGCTTTATCTGGCTCATCGCAGTTGGATTTGCTTTGCCCAAGGTTCGCCCGTCAACCATCGCAAGACCCGGTGAAGCATCTGCGGCAGTCGCTGCCGTGTGAAAACATTCCTCTCCCTCCGTTTGCCTCGTCGTGCAAACAAGCGCACACTAACTGCATGAAGCGTGTGCGTTACACCAAATATGAGGGTGGTCTGGCCGGCGAAATGAGCATGGAGGATCTCCTGAATGCGCTCTCCGATTACCTGCTCGATTCCGGTTTCCAGAATCCGTGGATGGAGTTCGGCGATCTCGACCACACCATGGACGCATTGCGCGATGCTCTCAAGCGGGCCCTTGAATCAGGCGAGCTGTTTGACGAAAACATGCAGCAGCAGATCGACGAGATGGCCGCCAATGGCGAAATGGACGAGTTGATCGAGCAACTCATCCAGCGCATGGAGCAGGAGGACTATCTCTCGGTAAATCGCCCGCAGGACCCGTCACAAGCCTCATCGACCTCAGGCCAGATTGGCGAAAATGAGGGCGAGGTACGCTTTGAGGTCACCGATAAGAGCCTCGACTTTCTCGGCTTCAAGACCCTCCGCGACCTGCTTGGTTCGCTCGGCAAATCAAGCTATGGACGCCACGATACGCGCCACTGGGCCACCGGCATTGAAGCCAGCGGCGCTTCACGGCCTTATGAATTCGGCGACACGCTCAATCTCGATACGGTGGCGACGCTCAGCTCGGCCATCGCGCGCGAAGGCATCTCACTGCCGCTCAACATGGAATACAGCGATCTGCAGGTGCATCAATGCGAGTATCAAAGCTCCTGCGCCACCGTCGTCATGCTCGACTGCTCGCACTCTATGATTCTTTATGGCGAAGACCGCTTCACCCCAGCCAAGCGCGTTGCCATGGCGTTATCCCATCTCATCCGCACGCAATATCCAGGCGATTCTCTCTCGCTTGTGCTCTTTCACGACTCGGCGGAAGAGATGCCAGTCTCGCAGCTGGCACGGGTAAAGGTCGGGCCATACTATACCAACACGCGTGAAGGCCTGCGCGTCGCGCAGCGCGTTCTCGACCGGCAGAAGAAGGATATGAAGCAGATCGTAATGATCACCGACGGCAAGCCCTCGGCGCTCACGCTTCCCGATGGACGCATCTACAAAAATGCCTTCGGTCTCGATCCGCTCGTCGTCAGCGAGACGCTCGAAGAGGTTTCCCATTGCAAGCGCAAGGGCATCATGATCAACACCTTCATGCTGGCATCAGATTTCGGCCTCGTACAATTTGTGCAGCGCGTCACCCAGATGTGCCGCGGCAAAGCCTACTTCACCACCCCGCACAACCTGGGCGAATATCTGCTCATGGACTACATGCAGCGCAAAATGAAGACGATCCATTAAGGCAGCAGCTGAAAAGCGAATCCTTCGGAGGTTAGCCTCCTTTTAGTCACCCACTTTGGCTGATCCGCCTGCCCACTGTGCAACGGCGAAAGCCTGCCTTTCAGTTCACCTGCAGGCCCGCACCATACCCCAGCCGTTGTTTCAAACTTCCCGCCAGTTCCGCCACAGTCTTCAGCTTCGCCGACAGTTCCGGCGAGAGCGAGGGCTCGCTCAAAGCAAGCTGCGAATGCAGAATCAGTCCGGTGACCGTATCGCGCAGATCGCTTTCCACCGCGACCGCAGCCGCGCGCATCGCCAGCGCCTGCTCCTGCTCCCGGCGGCTCAATACCGCGCGCACTTCGCGCACCAGACGCGCTGTTCCGGAGATGGCGAAGTTGATCTGCAGAGGAACCGCGAGGCCCGCATGCTTCCATAACAGCTCCGCGCCTTCAGGATCGGACTCAGCCACCGCATCGTCTACCACAACAATGGTGTACTCATGACGCCGAAGCCGTGCCAGGCCTTCTTTGCGGTTGGCAACAATCTCAACAGAAAATCCAAGCTGGTTCGCCAGCACAGCGGCACAATTCTCCGCACCCAGAATCGAAGTAATCATCAACAGACTTTGCATCGCAATTTCCTCTCAGCTTTCTCTTCTAATCGGCAGAATTCGCAGACAGACTACGCCTCACCCAGCCCGTATTCCTTGAGCTTGCGATACATCGTCGTCTTGCCAATGCCCAGCAGCTTCGCCGCAGCCAGCTTGTCGCCCTGCAGTTCTTTGAGTGCCTTGAGAATCGCCTGCTTTTCGAGCTCCGCCAGCGGAGTGATCGCAGGCCCGGCCAGCGACGTGTCATTCAACAAGGGCGGAGTCGCGATCTTCGGCCGCGTATTCGAGTAGTAGTTAATGATCGGCGAGGAAGCATCGCCCAGCTGCAGCACCGTGCCCGAGCAGTAGGCGCAGGCGCGGTCGAGCGTATGCTCCAGCTCGCGTACATTGCCGGGCCACTCGTAGTCCATCAACACGCGCAGCATCTCATCGCTCACCCGGAAGTTCTTGCCATATTCGCGGTTCTTGCGCTCGAGAAAATGCGCAATCAGCAACGGAATATCGTCCCTGCGCTGCCGCAGCGAGGGCAGCCGCAGATTGACGACATTCAAACGATAGTAGAGGTCTTTGCGAAAGCGCCCTTGCTCGACCATCTCCGAGAGGTTGCGATTGGTCGCCGCCAGAATGCGTACGTTGATGGGCACACGATGCGTCGCTCCCACCGGCCGCACTTCCTTCTCTTGCAGCGCGCGTAGGAGCTTGGCCTGCAGATCGAGCGGCAACTCGCCAATTTCATCCAGAAAGACCGTCCCGCCCTCGGCCGACACCAGCAGTCCATCCTTCGAGCGGTTCGCCCCTGTGAAAGCGCCCTTGACATAGCCAAACAGTTCGCTCTCGACCAGCGTCGGCACCAGAGAGCTGCAATCAACCGGAATAAAAGGCTTCGTCGCATTCGGTCCGTTCACGTGAATCGAGCGCGCGATCAACTCTTTGCCCGTTCCGCTCTCGCCCAGGATCAAAACCGGGTGCGAGGTAAAGGCCACCTTCGACAGGATGCGGTAAATCTTGTCCATCTCCGCGCTGCGCCCGATGATATTGCCCAGTCCCTGCTGCGTGCGCAGCTTCTCGCGCAGCCGGCGGCTGGCCAGGTCAAGCGTCCGCCGCTCCGATGCGCGCTCCAGCACCGTTGCCAGCTCGTCGAGGGCAAACGGCTTGGTGAGATAGTCGGTCGCACCCGTACGCATCGCTTCGACCGCCGACGTCACCGTGGCATACGCCGTCATCACAATGATCGCGGTCTCCGGATGGAGTGTCTTCACCTCGTCGAGCAGTTCCAGACCGGACGAGGCCGATCCCTTCAGGTCAAGCAGAACAATATCGATGCTGTTTCCCCGCAACAGTTCACGGGCAGCGGTGATACCCGGAACGCCATGCGGTAGAAAGCCATGTTTCTCGGCGATTTCGCAGCAGGCATCACGCACCGCGGCGTCTTCGTCCACAACGAGAACACTCATCCGGGCCCGGTTTCCCTGTGCAAGGTTTCCCTGGGCCGCGTGTTCCCCAATTTGCGGGTAGGCAGAAATATTCATCATTGGAGCAGTGCTTAGCATTCTATGTTTGCCCTTTCCGTAAAGTCAGCAACAAAGCCGTTATTTGACCGTGTGCGGAAAATCAGAGGTAACTCCACCTCGAAGCGAGCGCCCCGCCCTGCAACCGAAATGGCCCGCACACATCCTCCCGCGCTCTCCGCCAGATGACGCACAATGCTCAATCCCAGTCCGCGGTGTGCGCTCGCCGAGTGCGCCGCATCATCTAATCCTTTGGTCGTAAATCCAGCTTCAAAGAGATGCGGCATCTGTCTCTCCGGAACACCTGGCCCCGAATCCTGCACGCATAGCAGAACCGTACGCGGCGATGTTGCCGATACTCTGCGACGATCCAAAAAATTGCCGCCGTCGCCCTGCTGCAAGGTGATGCGGATGCATCCGCCCTGCTGCATAGCTTCGGCGGCATTGCGCGTAATGTTGATGAGGATGCGAGTCAGACTTTCCTGCGACAGGCGAACACGCCCCGGACACGGCAGGGTTTCCACGTGAAGGTCGATCTTCTCGCCGGCCATCGTCGCCAGCGGTCCTTCCAGCCGGCGCACCGCTAGCGTCAGATCGTCGATATAAGCAGAAGCGCCAGACATCTTCACCGGTGGAGTCGCGCTAGCCGGCGACACTCCCGACTGAGACGGAAGGCCAAGCGCAGCCAGTTGCTCCACCAGCCCCGAGCTCGCGGCGGCAATTGCCTGCAGCTCCGCGGCATAATGCTGATGCCCTTCGGACAACACTCCCGGCTCAGCCAGCAGATCGCAATAAAGCCGCAAAGCGGCCACCACGTTGCGGGTATCATGCGCGATCGCGGCCAGCGGCTCCTTGCCTGTTGAATTCTTGCGCGTCGCATTCTTGCCCGCAATCAGCGCCTTGCCAAAGCTTTTAGGGGTGAAGGGCATGGTCCGCGCAGTCGAACGTCGTAGCTGAGCTTTCGCAGGTGTGGACATTGTGGCTTCTCTCGTTGACAACAAAATGTTGTTGCAAGCTCTTAGTACACGTTACGTGCCAAAACCGGGTAACTTACGGAAGTCATTGATTGCGTGTTACTTGCTCTGAATTCAAAGAATAGAGCCGCGTCCGGAATGGTGCTTCTGCTTTCCCGAAATGGAACAATTCATCGCACGTGTCTAAGCATGCTCTTTAGCCTCTATCACTTACGTCGCAGTATCATTTCGGGAACTCCTTTCATGCATTCCCGATTCGGTCCCAGGCGCTACCCGGCCGCTGCAACCGGCACCCGTCCCCGGCAACTTGCTTACAATGAAGCGATGCCAGACAAGTCAAACACCTTCTTCCGTTCCGCAGGTCGCGCCGCCGACGCGCTACGCCCCATCCGCTTGACCCCTCATTACGTCGCCGTCGCGGAGGGTTCCGTCCTCATCGAGCTGGGAAACACGCGCGTACTCTGTAATGCCACCATCGAACAGGGCGTACCGTCCTGGCTGCGCAACAGCGGCCGCGGCTGGGTCACCGCCGAATACGGCATGCTTCCCCGCGCCACGCTCACCCGTACCGCCCGCGAATCCGAACGCGGAAAGGTTGGAGGACGCACCCACGAGATCCAGCGCCTCATCGGTCGCTCCCTGCGCGCCGTCGTCGACATGAAGGAGCTGGGCGAGCGCACCATTATCCTCGACTGCGACGTGCTCCAGGCCGACGGAGGCACCCGCACCGCGGCCATCACCGGAGCCTGCGCCGCGCTCGGCATCGCGCTCAACCGCATGGTCTCAACCGGAGCGCTGCCAAAGTCGCCGCTCCAGCAGCTGGTCGCCGCCACGAGCGTCGGCGTCGTCGAAGACACGGTACTGCTCGATCTCGCATACGAAGAAGATTCACAGGCCGAAGTCGACATGAACGTCGTCATGACCGAAGACAGCGGCCTCGTCGAAGTGCAGGCAACCGCCGAACGCACTCCATTCGCCCGCGACCGCATGCTGCAAATGATGGATTATGCGAGCAGCGGCATCGAGCAGCTGCTGGAAGCGCAACGCACGGTATTGAAAGATGCGAAGTAACCGGGTGTAAGAAGCCCCGAGTCGAGCCCACGGCGAGGTGGATGCGAAGGCAATCAGCGGACAATCGCCGGAACCACTCGCCGCTTTCTTTCGTATCCCGCCTCATGGCACACGACCTGCGGTTCGCCCTGCGCGTAATCCTCTCCCATCGCTGGTTCTCAGCCGCTGTGGTGGCGACGCTGGCCTTGGGCATCGGCCTCAACACGATGGTCTTTACGCTGATCAATGCAGCGTTGTTCAAGCCGGTGCCGGTTCCCGGCGGCGCGCATCTGGTGGCCATCCGCAATCGCAACGCCTCGCAAAGTGATGACGCGATACGCGTGTCGTATCCGGACTTTCGCGATTACCGCACCCAGGCCTCTTCTTTTGCCGCGCTGGAAGCCGCAAGCGACGAAGAGGGCGTCCTGAGCGAGCGCGGCAATCCTCCGCAGACCTATCAAATGGAGCACGCATCGTCGGGCATCTTCGAGATGCTGCACATCCGGCCCATTCTCGGCCGTGGATTTCTACCCAGCGACGACAAGCCCGGAGCCGAGCCTGTTCTTCTTCTCGGATATGGCGTCTGGCAGGACCGTTATAGCAGCTCTCCCAGCGTGGTTGGCCGCCAGGTACGCGTAAACGAAAAACCGGCCACCATCATTGGGGTGATGCCCAAAGGGTTCAAGTTCCCCACCAATGTAGACATGTGGATGCCGCTGGTTCCCACGGCAGATCTGGAAAAACGCGCCAATCGCCCGCTTCAGCTCTTTGGCATGCTCAAACCCGGCATCACCATGACCCACGCCAGCGTCGAGCTGAATGAAATCGCCCGCCGTCTTGCCACGCAGTATCCCGACACCGACAAGGACATCGGCGTATCCGTCGAAACCTTCCAGCAACGGTATAACGGCGGAGGCATCCGCCTGGTCTTTCTGCTCATGCTGGCCGCCGTGGGATTTGTGCTGCTCATTGCGTGCGCCAATGTCGCCAACATGATGCTGAGCCGCTCCCTGGCCCGTCAGCGCGAGATTTCCATCCGCTCGGCACTCGGCGCATCGCGGTGGCGAGTCATCCGTCAGCTGCTGATCGAAAGCATGCTGCTCAGCATCCTCGGTGGTGTACTCGGTCTGGCGCTGGCCATGCTTGGAGTTCACTGGTTCGATCTTTCCACGCAGAACGTCGGTAAACCCTATTGGGTGCAGTTCACGCTGGACTACACCGTCTTCGGCTACTTCGCCGCCCTCTGCATCTTCAGCGGCCTGTTGTTCGGCACAGCTCCGGCCTTGCGCTCTTCGCGGGTCGACCTGAACGAAGTGCTAAAAGAAGGCGCTCGCAGCGTAGGCAAGCATCGTGGTGGCAGTCTCTCAGGCTTGCTTGTGATCTTCCAGTTCGCTCTCACCCTTGTGCTGCTCACCGGAGCCGGAGTGTTTGTGCACAGCCTGCTCAAAAATCTCTCCGCCAATCGATCTGTGCCCGCCGATCAACTCATGACCGCGCGCATTGACTTCCCTGAAGATCGCTACAAAGACCCCGACGCGCGCCAGCGTTTCTACGATCAGCTCTTGCCTCGTCTCAAAGCGATTCCCGGCGTCACCCGCGTAGCGCTGGGGTCAAACCTGCCCGGACTCGGAGCCGGTGCATCACAGATCGAGATCGAGCATTCCACCGTCGACAATCCGGCGCACCGCCCGTCGGTATCCTTCGTCGTCCAGTCTCCCGGCTACTTTGACGCGATCAATCTACCCATCCTGCTGGGCCGCGATTTCAATGAGACCGATGGCACGGCCGATCATAAGTCGGCCATCCTGACTCGCGAGTGCGCCCAACACTTCTGGCCGAATCAGTCTGCAATCGGAAGGCGATTCCGCTTCTACGACGACAAGAACAAGCCAGGCGATTGGATCACCGTCATTGGCATCTCAGCAAACATTGTCCAGGAGCTCGACGAGAAAGATCCTAAGCCGTTGCTCTTTGTGCCCTTCCGCCAGGAAGGATGGAATGGCATAGCCCTGCTCGTTCGCTCCAGCGCCAATCCGATCACAGCAGTGCGCGCTGCCCTGCAGGACCTTGATCCGGACCTGCCGCTGCGCGATGTGTACACTTTGCCTCAGGCAATCGAGCACCAGCTGTGGTATCTCCATCTCTTCAGCAAGCTGTTTGCAGGCTTCGCGCTCATCGCGCTGCTCATGGCTGCAGTGGGCATCTACGCCGTCATCGCGCAGCAAACCAACGACCGCACGCAGGAGATTGGCGTGCGCATGGCTCTGGGCGCGAACGCGCGCAACATCGTCACCCTGGTGATGGCGCGTGGCCTCTGGCAAATCGGCGCGGGACTCGTTCTTGGCGTCGCCGCGGCCCTGCCCGCCATGCGCCTCATGGCAGGCCTGCACATCAACGTCTCCCCATCGAGCCCCGCTGTCTTTATCATCGTCGCCGCATTGCTGACACTGGTCGGCCTCTTTGCCTGCTGGCTCCCCGCGCGCCGAGCAGCAGGATTGGACCCGGTCAAGGCTATCCGCTACGAATAGCCTGAACCGGCAGAGCATTCACAAGAAATGGGCCACCTGTGCCCTGTTCTGCGTCCTGAGTTAAAATCATCCGTGAAACGGAACCGAGAAATTTTCGTAACCTAATCGAACAGAAACCGATCCGAAAGAGCAGGAGAATTACGATGTCGACGAATCTCACCCCCGGAAAACTTGCCGGACTGAAATCAGTCTCGGATAAACGCGGCGTCATCGCCGCCGCCGCCATGGACCAGCGCGGCTCGCTCAAGAAATCGCTGGCGAAGGAAAAGGGCGTCGCTGAAATGCCCGATTCGGCGCTCGAAGAGTTCAAGATCCTTGTCACCGACGTCCTGACCAGGCACGCCTCGGCCATCCTGCTCGACCCCGAGTTCGGCCTTCCCGCATCGAAGAAGCGCAACGGCAAGGGCCTTCTGCTCGCCTATGAGAAGACCGGCTACGACGCCGCGACGCCTGGCCGCCTTCCCGATCTGCTCGACGTATGGTCGGTGCGCCGCCTGAAAGAAGCGGGCGCAGACTGCATCAAGATCCTGCTCTATTACTCGCCCTTCGAGAAGTCCGCAGTCAACGACCTCAAGCATGCCTGGGTCGAGCGCATCGGCGACGAGTGCCGCGCGCACGACATTCCCTTCTTCCTCGAAACCGTGGGCTACGATGTGCACGACGAGGGCGAGAAGAGCATCGGCTATGCCAAACGCAAACCCGACGTCGTGACCGGATCGATGGAAGAGTTCGGCAAGGAGCGCTACGGCGTCGACGTTCTGAAGGTCGAAGTGCCTATCCAGATGGAGTTCGTTTCCGGGACACGAGCCTTCAAAGGGGAAGCCGCCTACACCCGCGGCGAAGCGCTTGAGCACTTCCGCACCGCCGCTTCCTCCACGCACAAGCCATTCATCTATCTCTCGGCTGGCGTCTCGAACCCGGTCTTCATTGAAACGCTGGAGCTCGCAGCCGAAAGTGGAACCACCTTCAACGGCGTGCTCTGCGGCCGCGCAACCTGGAAGGACGGCATCCCCGTCTACGCCAAGCAGGGCGCCAAGGCATTTGAAGAGTGGCTCAACACCGAAGGCGTGAAGAACATCGAGAACGTCAACAACGCCCTCAAGGCCGCGCACTCCTGGTATGACAAGGTAGGCCTCAAGGCCGAAGCGCTGGTCTAAGCAAGCATTAACCTCAGAAAAAGAAACGCCGCGATCTTGAATCGCGGCGTTTCTTTTTCTGCTCAATGCAGGTTCGTATTCATCCGGCTGTCATCCTGACACGGACTCTGAGTGCAACGAAGAGGAAGTGGAAGGATCTGCTTTTTTTCTCCGGGCAAACCTGCTGGCTCGAATCGCACACTCACTTCGCGCCCGGACGATGCGCCACACGCAACTTACCCTGGCGCAACACCCGAGTCACCTGCTTCCGCACGCGCCGCATCACGGCATTCGCATCGTGATGCCGGAGCAGTTCGACAGCCCTCCATCCCGGAATCGAATACGCCTTACCCATAATCGGCCCCTGCACCGGCTCGGGATCGGCAGCACGCCTGCTGACGAACTCAATCACCTGCTCGCGGTAGCTCTGTTTGTAGCCATCCCACCACGAGAGGCAGCGCTCCTGCAAGGCATCGATCTCTCCCGCATTGCCCAGCATCTGCTGGATAAACGTGCGCGCCTCCGGCCATGATCGCACCGTCGGAATCGGATGCTCGCCCAGCAGCTCGCGAAAATAATCCATCGTGAGACGTTTTTCGACAATCGGGATCGACCCGCATTCGAGCGCCTCATAAAGCCGGAAACACTCCAGCTGCACATTGCCCATCGGACACGGCGAGAACGTCGACTGCAGCAGCAGGTCGGAGAAATCCGATGGCGTCAGCAGCTTCGGCTCGCGGTCCTCACGGCTCAGAAACGTCAGTCCGGAAATGTCGTCTGTTCCAGAAAGAAAGTATGGCTTGACCGGCAAAAGTGCCTTCACCATATCAGGCCGCGACGATTTGGCAATCTGCCCGGCAAACGACCACACATACTTCCGCGTGCTGGCAGGCTCAATCGCTCGTCCCGCGCGCCCCATTCCATTCGAATAGCCGAGCGGCATCTTTCTCACATATTTCGCATTGAAGACATTCGACCAGTGGCAGCGGAAGACGCCGAGAAAGTTCCGGTAAATCTCCTCGTAAAGCCCCTCGAAATTTTCATCCAGAAAATGGACAAGGAAGGCGTTCTTGCCGCGAAACTGCTCATAATACTTCACATCGTTGCAGTAGACGAATGCATCGAACAGGATCGCATTGTCCAGCACCAGCTCATGCTTGCCGTCGGTGACCTGCTCCTTGAAAAACGGCCCGAAGATCTCCTCAATCCACTCACGTTCATGCGGATTGGGAGCCTGCCAGATCGCAGTGTAGCTTTTGAGCACCGGCGTGCTGCTGGACATGTGTGAGAGATCCTTAGGCTTGAAACTCGCTTCCTTATTTTACCTGCTGGCCAGTCCCCTTCCCCGCTCCCTGCATCTTTGCCTCAATCCGACGCTCATCTGAATATTCCTCTTGCAGATATATCCGTAACAGATATAGAGTGACACATGCCACGAAAAGCTCCTGCCGAACCCCCTCCGGATTCGCTGCTTCCCCTCAGCCCCGTCGTCTTTTCGATTCTTCTTTCGCTCTCTTCAGCCGAAAAACACGGCTACGCGATCATGAAAGAAGTTGCGGAGGCTGAGGGCGGCAGCCTCCGCATGGGCCCGGGCACGCTCTACGGCTCGCTGGACCGTATGATCCGCGCCGCCCTGGTTGAAGAATCCGGGCTCTCCGACGATGAGCGCCGCCGCTACTACCGCATTACCCGCTTCGGCCGTAAAGTGCTGGGCGCGGAGATGGCAAGATTGACACACGCCCTCAAGTCCGCGCGACGCAGAGGCATTCTTCCTGCCGAGACACCGCATGAAGCAGCGTGGATGAAAAAGTAGGAATTCCTGCACGCGATTGGTATGTTTTTACTCAAATTTGGTCACAGCCTCTCTGCTCAACGGTACGTAGACCAAAGATATCTACCGGATGATTACCTGACATTTTTCATTTGCGATCAATCATTTAGGGCTCGTTCGTCACCTGAAAAAATTAAAAGAACGGCGAGGCAACTTTGGCGCAAGACATGCACTCATATTTAGCAACACTAGAGGCAACTTCAACTTAGTACCTCACCTTTATGGAGTATCACTCTTGAATTGTCCGCGACGCATGCGGACCCTCAGTCACACTACCCTTTTGGCTTCCCTTCCTTTACTGCCTCTGAAGCGGGCCCGCTGGAAAGCGGGCCCTCATGCTTTCTGCTCCCCATTCCACCGCTAAAATGAAGTGGCATGCCATCTTCTTCAGAAAATCGTTCCGCTTCCCGGAAGCTTGCTGCACCGCCAGAACAGACAGAACAGAGACGGCGCAAGAGTGCAAAAACGAAGCTTGAAGTGATAAGAGTGCCTGCCTGGTCAGAGCTTCCATGGCTGCTCCACGGCTTCAGTACGCGCACGGGCGGCAAAACGTCGGTCTACCGTCCAGACCAGCGTGCTGGCGAACTCAACCTTGGTTTCACCGCATCCGACCCTCGCGAAACCGTCCTCGCGAACCGCCGGCTGTTCATCGGCGCAGTCGCAGGTGAAGCAAAAACGATGCCCGCACTCGTCACGCTCAAGCAGATTCACTCTTCGATCAACCAGGTCGTCAGCAAAGCCGATACTGGCGAGGAAGCGCGCCATGAGGCTGACGGCATGATGACAAAGGAACGAGGCATTCTGTTAGGCATCCAAACAGCAGATTGCATCCCCGTTCTCATCGCCGATCGCAAACAGCGTGCGGTAGCGGCATTCCATGCAGGCTGGCGCGGAACGCTCAAGCGCATTGTCGAACACGGCGTGGGCCGCATGCGTCTCGAATTTAACAGCCGCCCTGAAGATCTGGTTGCAGCCATTGGTCCCGGCATCGCGCAGTGCTGCTATGCGGTGGGTGAAGAGGTGCGATCGGAATTCGAATCGCAATTCGCCTATGCAGCGGAATTATTTTCGGAGGTCTTCGACTCGGACCCGGTCAAAGAAAAATATCCGATGCTGTTTCTCACCGCGCGTGCGCCCGGCCACAGCAATCTTGGTCCCAGTCTTCATCTCGACCTCGTTGAAGCCAATCGCCGCCAGCTGCTCGATGCCGGCCTCAGTGCGGAAAACATCTTTGTTCAAGGCGATTGCACCAGCTGCCGCACCGATCGCTATTTTTCGCATCGCGCCGACCATGGCTTCACCGGGCGCAGCCTCTCCGTCATCGGCATCCGGAAATAAAAAGAGGCATGGAGATAATCCATGCCTCTTCTGTTTACTAATGTTGAATCTGTTAGGCCGAATGCTGCTCCGGACTGGAGGCGGGATGAGAATCCGCCGGGGATGCCTCTTTGGGGTTCACTAAATCTCGTAATTCTTTGCTGGGCTTGAAATAAGGAACGCGTTTGGCCGGAACCTCGACCTTGGCGCCCGTCTTGGGATTACGACCGATTCGCGGTTTACGCTGCCGGATACGGAAGCTGCCGAAACCACGAATCTCTATCTTGTCGCCTGTTTTGAGCGCGTGGATCACGGAATCGAAAATTGTATCTACGATCACTTCTCCATCGCGTCGCGTCAGGTCGCCGAGTTGGGTCACTTCCTCCACTAAATCTGCTTTGGTCATGGCAAGTTTGCTCCAGAATATCTGTTCGCGTCGCCGCTGCCCGGTAAGTGAATGGCAGACTCTAGGTTACGCCTGTTAAACATAATAGATGCAACAAATTTAACCATTATCTCCAAAGAAAATAGAACCCGGCATGTTTTTCCAGCAACTTCGATGGATTCGGCCACAAATCGTCCGCGTCCGAGGTCACCAGATCCAGAACAGATCGCCCTTTTTTCGCCGGTTTTACCACATTTGGCTCTCCGGAAATGCCGACCTGCTTTGCCGTATCCAGCAATGCATCGCGAAAACCGCCTTGTTTATCAATTAGATGCAGGGGGAGTGCCTGCTGCCCCGTCCAGACCTGCCCGGTCGCCAGAGGAGTCAGCTTCTCTGCGCCTATCCCGCGTCCCGCAGCCACATCGCGTATGAATTGAGTGTGCATATTATCGACAAGACTTTGAAAGTAGGCCCGCTCTTCGGGAGTCATCTCACGCGTCGGTGAACCGGCATCCTTCAACGACCCGGCTTTCAGGACCTCGGGCTTCAGCTTGGCCCATTTCAACAAATCCCCGTAATTGGTCCACTCCATAATGACGCCAATCGAACCGACGATGCTGGCATCGTTTGCATAGATTTTGTTGGCGCCGGAAGCAATATAGTATGCGCCACTGGCTCCCACGCTCTCTATCGACGCGATGATCGGCTTTTTCTTCTCATCGCGGATATGCCGCACTTCCCCATAAATCTCCTGCGAAGCGGCAGCGCCTCCGCCCGGCGAGTCAATATGCAGGATAATCGCTTTGATCGAATCATCCTGATCGAACTTCCTCAGCTGATCGACCGTTTTATCCGCGGCCAGAATCACACCCTCGACATCGATCACACCGATGCTGTCGCCAAACGTGGTGTTGCCCCCGATTGCCTGCACCGCGACATAACCAAGCAGGCTCACCACCGCAATGAATGCAATAAAAAGCCCGCCGCCTAAGAACACCCAGAACCATGCCGAACGGCGTTTTTCGTCAGCCATAGCGGCGAGTGTAGCACTTGCAGCACCTCAACGGGTAAGTGTGCTTTTACCCATCATCTGTAACGCAGCAAATATCGTTCTGTCCGATCAAACAATCTTGCTTGTTTTTCGCAAGTGAAATTTGCTAGCTTTCCCTCCGTGGCGATGGCGGGGTCGCGATCCAACGCCGCTTCTTCCAAAGTTTCGCGATTCGGCCTGAAAGTCCCCCAGAAACTGATTCAACTAACAAATCCAAACCTCATCGGAAAGGAAAAACCCATGCAAATCAATCCATATCTGTCGTTCGATGGAGAGTGCGAGGCAGCCTTCAAGTTTTATGAACGCTGTCTTGGCGGAAAAATCGAAAGCCTGTTTACCCATGAAGCCATGCCGCCCGAGGCCAAGGCGCAAATGCCAGGGGTGGACCCCAAACGAATCATGCACGCCCACTTGTCGGTAGGCGACCAGGCAATCATGGGAGCCGATGGACCGCCGGGAGGCAAGAAGCCTCAGGGGTTCTCCGTATCGCTGACGTTCAAGAGCGTATCCGAAGGCAAGCGCGTTTTCGATGAGTTAGCGCAGGGGGGCCAAGTATTTATGCCGTTCGCATCCACTTTCTGGTCGCCGGGTTTCGGGATGCTGACAGACCGTTTCGGAATTCCTTGGATGGTGAACTGCGAACAGGCTGCCTGACGCCTGTTCGCAGTCTTTGCAATCGCTGTAAGACTTGAAAGAGATTGGCGAGGGCGTTAAGCCCTCGCAGAAATCGGTACATCAGCGTGGTTTCAGCCGCCGGGGGATCGTTATTTCAAACTGACCCACAGGTTAGCGAGTCCTCGCGCCATCGAATGGTGTCTATATGATAGGTTGAAAGAAGTTTCTTAAGACAGCAATGGTTACCCTAGAGTGAGTCTCGATTACAGCATCGTCATTCCGGCATTTAACGAGAGCGCTCGCATAGGGGAAACACTGGAACGGGTGCTCGACTGTGTTCACCGCTTCGGCTGGAACGCCGAGGTTCTGGTCGTCAACGACGGCTCCACCGACAACACCGCCGCCATCATCCAGGGCTATGCCGCCCAGGATCCGATTGTCCGGCTGATTAACAACCCCGGAAATCACGGTAAGGGATACAGCGTGCGCAACGGCATGCTGCAGGCTTCTGGCGAAATCGTCATGTTCACCGATGCCGATCTCTCCGCGCCTATGGAAGAGGCCGAGATGCTCTTCACCGCCATTCATGAAGGCGCCGACATCGCCATCGGCTCACGCTGGCTCGAGCGCAAGCGGCAAACCATCCAGCAGCCGCTTTACCGCCAGTTTTTCGGCCGCTGCTTCAACGCCATTACAAGAATGGTCATGGGTCTGCCCTTCGCCGACACGCAATGCGGCTTCAAGGCGTTCAAACGGCAGGCCGCTCAGGCAGTCTTTCAATTGCAGCGCATCGAGCGGTGGGGCTTCGATCCCGAAATACTCTTTATCGCCTTGAAGCGGGGCTACTCCATCCGCGAAGTTCCCGTCACCTGGGGACATGACGAGCGCTCCCGCATCAGCTACCTCAGAGACGGGCTGAAAATGCTGGAAGAGATTGTCTTTATCCGCTGGAACGCCCTGACAGGCGCTTACAACAAGCCCGTAGAAGTGCTTTCACCACAAATCCCCGCCGCCAAGAATTAAGTAATCGGTTGCAAGACAAAAGCGCCCTCATAGAGGGCGCTTTGCATTTTCGGAACCCGGCGACAGGAGCGTCAAGAAGCCAGGGCGGTGGAAATAACCTTCTTCCGTTCCTCTAAAGTATTATCCGGAACCGCCCGCATGCCGCCCGTCCGTCGCGGCACCAGCCGGACTCCGGTAGCGTATTCATGGACTACCTGGAATTGGAGCGAACACTGGCCGCACAGCCAGAAGTGCTCAAGATGATGGCTCATCTTTTCATCTCCGCCAACAGCTGCACCATTTTGCACATCGAAGACGAAAACACGTCCCTCTCGGAGATAATGCAGCGGTTTGGCACACATAGGATTCGCGCAGTTGTTCATCATAGGATCCCTCCACTGCGCCTGCAACGGTTCTTCCTTCCGTTCAGGTGCTTTCCCAACTTTCTGTCATTTTCCGCATCGATTACTGGGAGCAAATTCCCAGCCACAGCTCTTCTCTGACCTACATTCTTCAGATGCGACGATTCGTGAAGTAGTTACTCGAAAAGGTAACAGTTACACGCAATATTCATGGTTACCATGAAAAACTTACTGGAAACCACCATTCAGCCAGTCTGAAAAACCGTGTCCCTTGACCGCCACCCTCTATGCGAAAATGGAAGGTTCGCCATTTTCAAGGAAGTTATGCCCATCCTGCGCTCCACGTTTATCGCCCTTTCCCGCAATGCAACCCTGCGAAGCTTCTCCGAACGGTCGGCCATGGGCCGTAAGATGTCCTCCCGCTTCGTCGCCGGCATGACTCTCGACGAGGTCCTCGGCTCCGCCGAATCCCTGCAACGCTCCGGCATCGCTTCCACCCTGGACAGCCTGGGCGAAAATGTCTCGACCCCCGAAGAGGCCCGCCACTCCGCCGACATCTACCACCGCCTGCTCGACGCCATCCAGACCCGCAGCCTGAACGCCAATATCAGCGTAAAGCTCACCCAGATGGGCATGGATCTCGATCCCGGCCTGGCCGAGGAGATCGTAGCCGGCCTCGTCCAGCACGCCGTCGCCGCCAACACCTTCGTCCGCGTCGACATGGAGGGCAGCGCTTACACTCAGGCCACCATCGATATGGTCCGTCGCCTGCATGCCATCCCCGCTAATCGCGGACATGTCGGCATCGTCATCCAGGCCTATCTCTATCGCAGCGACAACGACATCCGCGCCTTGACCGGCGATGGCATCCGCATCCGCCTCTGTAAAGGCGCTTACCAGGAACCGGCAAACCTCGCCTTTCCGGAAAAGAAGGACGTAGACGCAAACTACGTCAAGCTCACCCGGCAACTACTCTTGAGCGGCGTCTACCACGGCATCGCCACGCACGACGAGCAGATGATCGCAGCCACCAAAGCCTTCGTCCGCGAGCGCAACATCGACCCCAAAACCTTCGAGTTCCAGATGCTCTACGGCGTCCGCCGCGACCTGCAGAAATCCCTCGTCCACGACGGTTTCAACATGCGCGTCTACGTCCCCTTCGGCACCGAGTGGTACCCCTACTTCATGCGCCGCCTCGCCGAGCGACCCGCCAACGCCCTCTTCATCGCCAAAAATCTGCTACACCAGTAAGCCAACAGGTTTATAAGCGATCCACAGTCCTCGGTTATACACCGGCGCCCCGGCCGAAATACCTTTATCTTGCAATCCAGAAAAGTCTCAGGCACCATCGTGTCACCTTCGTCATGCGCCGATCGAAAGACGTCTCTCTCACCCTGCTCACAGCCCTGGCACTTTCCACAACGGCCTGCGACAACCGCCCCGTAGAAGTCCGGAATTGCGTGGATACACAAGGGCATATCGTTCCTGATTTCGACTGCCAGGAGCATTCCACCGGCGGTGGTGGAGGTGGCTATCACTATATTTATGGTGGAGCGAGCGGGGGCCGTAATGGCGACACGGTTGTCGGCGGCAGCCCGGAGCCGGAAGCGGGAGCAAAAGTCGTCTCCGGCGAAGAAGGCGTTGGCCGTGGCGGATTCGGCCATGCTGGTAGTGGCGAAGGTGGAGGAGAGGGTGGCGGCGGCGAAGGCGGGGGCGAATAATGCGTCGTCATACCACCCAGCCACGCTCCGACTGGCGAAGGCGCGTCGAACAGACCGGGCTCACCTATCATTCGATCGATGGCAGTCCTTATGGGATGAATCTGCTTATTGGGAACTGTCCGCCGCTGAAGTAGACCGCATAGAGGCGGCAACCAGCGAACTCCAACGCCTCTGTCTCGCCGCAGGCGATCACATCCTCGAAAAGAACCGCTTTGCTGAGATGTGCATTCCCGAAGCAGCTGTTCCGCACATCATCGAAACATGGCGGCAGGAGCCACCCGCGCTCTATGGACGCATGGACCTGGCCTTCGATGGCCGCCATCTAAAACTTCTGGAATACAACGCCGATACGCCAACTTCGCTCGTCGAAGCAGCGATTACGCAGTGGTACTGGCTGCAGGACTGCTTTCCTAAAGCCGACCAGTTCAACTCCATCCACGAGAAACTCATTGCCAAATGGCGCGACCTTCATCCTTATGTGTCTCAGCCCGTCTACTTCGGCTACGAGCCCGTGGAGGAAGATCGCATGACCATTGAATATCTACGCGACACCGCAAATCAGGCCAGTCTTCGCAGCGCAGCCATAGCAATGCACGACATCGGTTGGAAGGCAGCAGACAGTCAGTTTGTCGACCTCGGCAAACAGCCCATGCGTACTATCTTCAAGCTATATCCATGGGAGACGCTGCTACGTGATGAATTCGGCCCACATGCTCTCCATTCCATGCAGCAAATGCAATGGATCGAGCCAATCTGGAAGATGCTTTGGTCGAACAAGGCCCTGCTCGCAATCCTATGGGAGCTATTCCCGGATCATGAGCTCCTTCTGCCTGCATTTCTCAACGGACCTTGCGATCTGCAGTCCTACGTGCGCAAGCCCCTGCTCGGACGCGAAGGCGCCAATATTACTGTCTCCATCAGCGGCATCACCATGGAGTCGACACGCGGCAACTATGCAGATGGCAAATTTGTCTTCCAGCAATATGCCGACCTGGCTGCAAGCAACAGCATCCGCGCCGTAGTCGGTAGCTGGCTCATCGATGGTGAACCAGCAGGCATCGGTATCCGCGAGTCCGATGGATACGTCACAACCAACACGAGCCGATTCGTGCCTCACCTCTTTCAGTAGCGCCCAAAATCCATCTGTTTTTCCACCGTTGACACCCTATCCATAGGTAATCTATATCTACGAATCAGATCGTAGATATAGGGAACCCAGTCCCCACGCGGACCGTATCTCTTAAAAACAGGCAGGGACAAGCTATGCAAGCCATTACGCTCCTCCTTCGTAAACTGCGCATCCTGTTGAGTCGCGACACATTCAACCGTGAACTCGAAGAAGAAATGGCCTTCCACCGCGAACAGGCACAACAGGACCTGCAATCCGAAGGCTTGCCTGCAACCACAGCGCGACAGGCGGCCAGCCGTCAATTCGGCAATGATCCGCTGCTCAAAGACAGAGCCCACGAAGTCGTCGGCTTCCGCATGGAAAGCGTCTGGCAGGACTTCCGCTTCGCCCTCCGCCAGCTACACAAGAATCCCGGTTTCGCCAGCGTCGCCATCCTGGTGCTGACCCTCGGCATAGCCGCCAGCGTTGCCATCTTTTCGTTCGTGGACGCGGCTCTGATCAAGCCTCTGCCCTATCAGAATCCATCCCGCCTGGTTGGCGTTTACGAAACCTCCACATTCTGCCCCCGCTGCAATCTTTCCTTCCAGGACTATCTCGACTGGAAAAAAGACAACAAGGTCTTCAGCTCCTTCGACGCCTGGACCTCGGCCAATTATCTGTGGAAGGGTGCAGCGGGAGTGCAACCCATTCCCGGTGCTCGCGTGGCCGGCGGTTTCTTTCACACGCTCGGCGTAACGCCCGCTCTCGGACGCATCTTCAACGACGGCGACGATACTCCCAGCGCGCCCCGCACCATGCTGCTGACCTATAGCGCGTGGCAGAAGCGCTTCGGCGGCAGACAGGACATCGTCGGCCAGTCCGTAACCCTCGATGACGCGGCCTACGTCATCATCGGCGTCTTGCCGCGCGAGTTCCACTTCGCCCCGCGTGGCGCCACCGAGTTCTGGACAACCCTGCACGATCCAACCAGCTGCGAAAAGCGGCGTAGCTGCCACAATCTCTACGGCCTCGCCCGGCTCAACGACGGAGTCGCCGTCCCAACCGCACTGGCCAACATGAAATCGATCGCCGCGCAGCTTGAAAAACAATATCCCGGCTCCAATCTTGGACAGGGCGCGCTCGTCATGCCTTTGAGTGAAGCCATCGTCGGTGATATCCGCCCCATCCTGCTCGTCCTCTTATCCGGAGCAGGCCTGCTGCTCCTCATCGCCTGCGTCAACGTCTCCAGCCTGCTCCTCGTCCGCGCGGAAAATCGTAAGCGCGAAATGGCCGTCCGCGGAGCGCTCGGCGCATCGCCCGGCCGGCTCGTGCGCCAGTTCATCACGGAAGGACTGGTGCTCGTCGCAGCCTCCATCGTCTCCGGCCTGGCAGCGGCCTACGGAGTCATCCATCTGCTGCTCAAGCTCATTCCCGAAGACATGCTGGGGCAGATGCCCTATCTGCAAAACATTGGTTTCAATCCGCGCGTGCTCGCCTTCGCCGCTGTTCTTGCCCTGTTCGCCGCCGCCATCTTTTCCATCACGCCGTCCCTGCGCCTGTCCGTATCGAACCTCCGTGAAGACCTCGCCGAAGGCGGTCGCAGCTCCGCCGGAACCACTTGGAAGCGCCTCGGGTCAAACCTTGTGGCTTTAGAGCTCGCCATCGCCGTGGTGCTTCTCGCCGGTGCCGGACTGCTCGGCAAGAGCTTCTACCGCCTGCTCCACGTAGAGCTGAATTTCAACCCTGACCGCCTCGCCACGCTCGAAATCGCCGCGCCCGATGCGAATTATGCAAAAGCTCCGCAGGCCATTGCGCTCTCACAGCGGATCACAGCCCGCATTGCCGGCATGCCCGGCGTCGTCTCCGTCAGCCACACCAGCATGGCCCCCGTGCAGTGCAACTGCAATACAACATGGTTCCGCGTTCAGGGTCATCCTTATCACGGCGAGCACAACGATGCGCCGGAACGAGAAATAAGCACGGACTACTTCAAGACCATTCAAGCCAGATTGATGCGTGGACGCCTCTTCACCGAATCCGACGACGCATCGTCAGCTCCGGTCATCATCATCAACCAGACTCTGGCGAAACAGTTCTTCCCCGGCGAAGACCCCATCGGGAAAATGATCGGCGACACGGAGCTCTCACCAAAATCGATGCGGCAGATTGTCGGCGTCGTCGACGACATCCGCGAAGGCGGACTCGACCAGGAAATCCGGCCAGCCGTCTACTACCCCTTTACGCAATCCACAGACGACAGCTTCACCATCGTCGTTCGCACCGCGCAAGACCCCAAATCCGTGCTCCCGACACTCGTCAAGGCTGTCCACGACATTGACCCCAACATCGGCGTCCGCAATGAAGTGACCATGCTGCAGCAAATCAGCGACTCAGAAACCGCCTACCTGCACCGCTCGTCTGCCTGGCTGGTCGGCGGCTTCGCAACTCTCGCGCTCCTGCTCAGCGTAGTCGGCCTCTACGGAGTCATCGCCTACTCCGTCAGCCAGCGCACACGCGAAATCGGAGTGCGTATGGCCCTCGGCGCACAGCGCAGCTCCGTCTATCAGCTCATCTTGAAAGAAGCGAGCTGGCTGATCGCTCTCGGCATCGTCGCCGGACTCGCCGGCTCCATCGCCGTCACCGCGCTGATGGGCAAGCTCCTCTTCGGCGTCCATTCCTGGGACGTGCCTACACTCGCCGCCGTCGCTCTTCTCCTCGGATTATCGGCGCTGCTGGCCAGCTACATCCCAGCCCGCCGCGCCGCATCGGTGAATCCCGTAGAGGCACTGCGCGCGGAATAAAGCGGGGTATTTTCGCTTTAAGACTGATCGAATCAACTACCTCTGGCTGAATTTCTTCTTCAGCAGTACCTTACCGTTATCGCCAAGAGCCACCAAGTGAAAGGTCGTCTTCCCAAAATATGAGCGCAGGAGTAAAAATAGACGACCGCCGCATTCTAGTTCCAGAGATATCAGAAGCTTCCAAGGGGTGACACACGCTGGATCGGGCCTAGAAAACTTTCTTTGTGAAGGAAAACACATCATGCCTGAGCGTATGAGGGAATCTGTGGGTCTGTCGTCGCTAAAACACAAGCTGATGCTTGGCGTGATCAGTGCAATGCTCGGCGCTTTGCTTCAAGGCTGCACAGCGGGCAAACAACCTTCGCAGGAAGAAACCAGCCTGGCCAACGCGGCGAAAGACGTTACCATTCCATTGGAAGCCGGGAAGATGAAGAACCCTCTGCCTGAGACGGCTGAGATCGTGAGCCAGGGCCAGGAAGTGTTTCTTGGCTCTTGCGCCCAATGCCACGGTGCGGAAGCGCGCGGTGACACGAACATCGGGCGCAACATGTCGCCGCCTGCCATGGACCTGACCTCAGCTCACGTGCAGCACTGGAGCGATGCGGAACTGTTTTGGATCATACAGAACGGAGTTCGCCTCACAGGCATGCCTGCCTGGAAGTCGAGCATCTCCGATAACGACACCTGGAAGCTTACGCGTTACATCCACAACCTGCCCCACCTCAACGCTGCCTCCGCCTCCACAGCCGGCGGCCCGTCACAGGCACAAACCGCCACTTCCACGCAGGACAAGTACACCCTCAAAGTACCGAATGGTCTCGCGTTCTCCGAGTTCAGAGGATACGAAGGCTGGCCGGTGATCTCCATCAGCCATAACGGAGGTGCGGTCGCTGCGATCCTCGGGAATCCTGTGATGATCGACGCCTATAAGGCGGGCATTCCCGGTAACGGCAAGCCCTTTCCCGATGGCGCCAAGATGGCGAAGGTCCATTGGACCGCGAAAGTGGATGTCAGTGAACCCGGTGCGCCGACGGTGCCCGGCCCCCAGCATGACGTCGATCTCATGGTGAAGGACAGCAAGAGGTTCGCGGACAGCGGCGGATGGGGTTACGGCGTCTTCGAGTATGATGCCGCGTCCGGTACGTTCAGGCTCGGCAACTTAACGGACAAGCCGCCGCAGGGGAACGACGCGAAGTGCGGGTTCACGTGCCACACGAAAGTGAAGACAAGAGATTATGTTTTCACGGATTACGGGCACAGGTGAAGCAGCATGAGCAGACTGTTCTTGTTGTTCTCATGCACAAGCTAAAACCGTTGACTCAACGATCTTCGGAGCGCACTCTATGGAGCCTCGTCGCTTTTTCCTCTCCCGCCTTGCCGGTTTACCACTCCTCGCGATGGCCGCAGCGGACGGCGTGCAGGCGCAAGTACAAGGTCAAGCCCACAAACCGCTCAAGATCATGATGAAGAGCGCCTGGGGCTCGGACGACCCGACCAAGGCGGCATTTCCGTTTTCGCACGGACTCGCCCTCGCTGAGGCGGGACACGAGGTGCAGATCTTTCTTCTTGGAGAAGCGGTCGTTCTGATGCGCAAAGTTGTGGCCGAGGCCGTCACGCCCGTGGGTTGGCCGAAGGTGTCCGAGACACTGGACAAACTCGCCGCCAGGCACATTCCGATTTATGCCTGTGGCGCCTGCTCCCGGGCTCGTGGCGTCACCGAGCCCGATCTCAGCAACTACGGAGCCAAGTACGGAAATCCCGCAATCTTTGTTTCTCTCGTGGAGTGGGCCGACAAAGTGATTACAGAATAGGTCAATACAGATGCGGGCGCTCGATCGGCAAGCTTACGAGTATGCAAGTCGCGCCTGGATCGCAACGTTGGATGCGAATATAACCGCCGTGTTTCTTTGCGATTCTTTGCGCAGCGTCCAGTCCGAGACCGAGACACTTGCCAGGTGGTCGGGTGGTGAAGAATGGTTCAAAAATCCTGTCGTGTATGGATGCTGGAATTCCATGCCCATTGTCCCAGACTTCCACCAGGACCGATTCGCCGGACTTGTTGACACGTACATCAATGCAACCTTTGGAGGGCGCGTATTCGACGATCGAATCAACGGCATTTTCGAGCAGGGCCATCCACACTTGATTCAATTCGGATCCATACGCCGATACAAGAGGCAGGTCTCGAGCCACGTCAACATTCACAGTTATGCTCGATAAACGTGGACGTAACATGGTCAAAGTATTTTCCAACGCTACACTGAGGTCTACATCCTGGATGGGCGCCTGGTCCATGTAGGCATAGTCTTTGACAGCGCGGCTGAGTTCGAAGATACGATCCGCTGCAGACGAGATAGTGCTGCCCATCTTTTTTACGCGCAACGATGACGAGACGATTCGCAGGACAGGCATGAGGTGTGCCGCTCCCAATTGCTTCTGGATGCGTTCCAGGTCTTCGACTAACACCCCGCCCTCGAACAAATCGGGTATAACCTCCCATGAGTCTTCCTTGAACCCTGCCTTCTCAAACCAGGCCGTCAAGGCATCTTCGCGGTCAATGTCGTCCAGCGGTGATGGGACGACGGCTCTTGCGGAGAGCTCTTCTTGCCACTGATGCATGAAATCGAGTTCGGCCAGCGAGAACCCGCCTTGGTAAAGTGTGCGCCGTAGTAGCTTCTGACGCTCCAATTCACGCAGCAGATTTGTTGCCGAACTTTTCGCCGCTGAAGCGGGATTATTTAACTCATGGGATAGATTTCCAGCTAGTTTCCCCAGAGCAGTGAGCTTTTCTTCCTGCTGCTCTATACGTGTCACCTCGCGGGCTCGGTCCAGAAGAACCGCAACGCAACGACGGCCCATGGTTGGGATTGCGTTCAGCATCTCCTCGAATGAGGAATGAACGATCTCGATCACGCATACCGTGTCGACCGCGAGGGCAGTGCCGGTATAAAACTTCATACGTGAGAACGGCAGTAAGCCAGTGACTTGTGCCGAGCGCCCAATGACAAGAGATTGCCTGGCTGCGCGATCATGTCGCATATGAACTTCTCCGGAAAGCACGAAGAACATGACCGTTGCAGGATCGCCCTCGCGAAATATGGCCTCACCAGGGTTAGCATGTTTATGCACCCCGTTTTCTGCAATCCAGGCATATTCATGGTCATCAAGACCATCTAAAACACGTATGGATTTCAGGCATGATATGAGATCGCAAGATTGCATAGTCTATTCCAACTGAGTGATGCGATTGGCAGGGGCCGAGCCGAATCCCCTGAACAGTGTGACCCACAATTCCGATTTAGCAGCTATAGTAGCAAACTGCAGGTCGAGAACTATCTTTACAAAGTGAATACTCTGCCGCTCGTTGAAGATCAAACTGGCTATCCTTGCATTTACCGTGCGCGAATGCACGAGTGCCGAAAAGGATTTCAAGTTGACACCCCATATCCGCCTCCCTTGTTATTATGGTCGCCGAGTTGTCTAGTTGACCCCAAAGGAGCAAAGAGCATGCAAATTACGGCGGAGCAAGCGGAACGCGTCTTGAAGGCTTCCATCCTCAAGGCGCGCGAACTCAGAATTTCAGTTTGCATCGCAATCCTCGATTCGGGTGGCCACCTGAAAACATTTCATCGCATGGATGGAGCATGGCTTGGAGTGATCGATGTGGCCATTAAGAAGGCGAAGACATCCGCCCTCTTCGAAATGGAGACGCAAAACCTCGACAACTACAGCAAAGCAGGGGCAGATGCACATGGAATTGAGCTCTCCAATGGCAACCTCATAACGTTTGCCGGTGGAATCCCCCTTAAGTCCGTCGATGGGCAAATCATCGGGAGCATCGGCGTGTCCGGTGGACAAGTGGCTCAAGATTATGCAGTCGCTCAAAGCGGTGAATCAGCATTGAAAACTTAACTACAAGAAAGGGAGATCACTCACATGCAGGAGATACTCATCACGGGAGCAGGCTCCGGATTTGGTGAAGGAACCGCTCTCGGACTGGCGCAAAAAGGACACAGCGTAATAGCAGTTGTTCAGACCTGGCCACAAGTGACAGCTATGCGGGAAAAGGCTCGCTCACTCGGGCTCCAAACACTGAAAGTCGAGAAGCTCGACCTGCTCGACCCTTACGATGTGGCACACACGCTCAAATTGAAGTTCGACATTCTGGTGAATAACGCCGGCATCGGCGAGGGAGGACCCATGTCGGAAATCCCCGTTGATCTGGTACGGAAGAATTTCGAAACGAATGTTTTCTCGGCTTTGGATTTTACGCAGCGCGTGGTGAGGAATTGGGTAGCTGCGGGGATTCACGGGAAGGTGGTCTTCGTCTCCTCAGTGGTTGGACTTCTCACGGTCCCGCCCATTCCCGCATATGCCGCGAGCAAGCATGCCGTGCAATCGATCGCTGAAGCGATGTACGAGGAACTGAAACCCTTCGGAATTCAGGTGCAAACGATCAATCCAGGACCCTACCTTACCGGTTTCAACGAAACTGTGGTGGAAGCCGGTCTACGCTGGCTCAACGATGACGTGAACTTTATCAAGCGCGACGCCTTCAAGAAAGTGGTCGACAGTCTGCTCGGCGTACCAGAGGGGAGACTCGATCCAAACGACATGATCGCAAAGATGGTAGAAGTAATCCCTTCCCGCGAGGGGAAGTTTCTCAACATTTTTCCTCCTTCGTCGGAAGACTGGGTCAAGAGCTACCAACAGCAACTCTTCGATCGCACGATCTAACTCTCCTTTTTGGCGAGGATCCTCGGAAGACCTCTCCTCGCCAGTTAGGGCCTCCATGATCAGTAATTCTGGTTTGTGATAACCAGACAATTCACTCAGTGAGCTGTCGGATCTTGCATCTTCTTGAGCAAATCGCCACCTGTATCTGTTGAACCGATTTCTCAGAAGCCGCCGAATCTCCTGAAAAGTCTGGCCCTCGATAACTTCAATCTGACCTGTGGTGGCTGGGGTCACCCCTCAACCGTTTTCTGAGATGTCAAGATCGGTACAGCCGCCACTTCGTGCGTGTGTAGGCAATCCGAAAATTCTTGCGTTCGGCATTGCGTTGAGACTGACTGCCCGCTTCAGTCACCATCATGGCTAGTTCGTAGCCCCGGTCAGCGGCATAGCTCATCCGGGATTCGAGGAGGGCTGTCTGCAGTCCACGCCCACGCATCTCCGGAATCGTCGATGCCCCTCCGAACAGTGCAACCCCGTCATGGAGACACAGCGTGCCCGCGGCTCCGGGTTCACCATCCAACTCTGCAATGAAATTCACACTTTGCTCGCGTGCAAATGCGACTGCGCCGAAGTGTTCAAGAAAATCTCGCAGCTCCGGATGTTCGTGCGCCCATCCCCGCGCGCTGATGCTCGCCCATAGTGGCGCATCTTCAACACCAGCCACCCGCACAGCGACCGCCGCGCCATAGTCTTTCTTGACAGGTCGTTCCACAGACCGGTAGATCACGCTGCTGAGTTCGATCGGACGGTACCCGCGTCTGCACAGTAAGTCAATCGTCTCGATGCCTGCCAAGGGGCTTACTTCATGCACAACGCCTGCCCCGCGCTCGAGAAAAAAGCTCTCAATCCTGTCCAACGAAACCGGACGCAACGGCTCCGAGAGTCCCAGCCCAAAGCTTTGTGTGACCGGAGAGTCAACTCCGTCGAAGACGGCATATGCACCTGCGGACTCTATCCAGGTGGCCCCACTGTCCGGATAGAGACTGGAGCGTGCCTCAGCAAACTCGAGGCACGCCTGTCCTTCGGCACGCTCCAGTCGTCGTGATAGATCGAGATCCGCAAATACCATCGCATCGTAACGGTACACAGCTCAAGTGCACTCCGCAACGTCGATTCGGCCTTCAAGAGGTCGACTCTTCGTAGGACTCGACAACGGCTGGCTGCCAAGAATGGCGTAGCGCCTGCGAAGTCTGCCTTTGAGCAAGTTCGCCAAGCAGCGGCCCTCCAACCGGAGTGTTCTTATCGCAATCCCTGTTTTTAGGAAGCAGATTCTCCTTTCTTCGAAATTTAGATCTGCCAGTGAGCATAGTTTCGCTATCCTCTGGATGTGCGGCCTACCAGGTTCTTCGCTCTTTGTGCCTTGCATGTCATTGTGCCTCTTCTCTGGAGCCAGGATCATCCTGCTCCAGCAACCGCGCCACAGCAACCCGATGCCAGCATCAGACGGTTTGATGTCGGCAGGGGCGTGTCTGACATCCGCACGGAATGCAGCGGCCAAAAGGACTGCTATTTACCTTCTTTGGCTTAGGGCTTGGCGCAGCCATGAATCTGAATCGTTATTTTGCTCTCGACGCGAACGTGAATGTGACGCCGGGTGTCAGCAACGGGTCTACTAATATCGCGGGGGGACGCGCGTCGGAGTTTCTACTCGGCTCCCGGGCTGAAATGAGAGCGAAAAACTATGGATTTTTCCTCAAAGCGCAACCGGGCGCTTTGATGTGGAACCACGTGATAATCCAAGCCTTTTTTCCTACAAGTTCCACGATTACGTTTGCATATGGACACCGCACCCAGTTCATAAGCAACGTAGGCGCTGGATTCGGGTACTCGCCATCTGCCCAGATTCACGTGCGAGCCGAGGTGAGCGACCTTGTGACGCCCCATATTACCGCCTCCTGGACCAACAATCTCCAGCCCACGGCCGGTGTCTAATATGTGTGACTCGGCAAAACGATCATGTGGAAGCCGCCGACATACGACCCAAAGAATGCGCATCCTTTCCTCGGCACATCCAATGTTTTTCTCATCTACGGAAACGCGCTAAGTCAGACCGCGGACGCAGTCACCACACAGCGCTTCATCAGTCACGGCCTTCAGGAGGGCGATCCCTTTGCAAGACCCTTGGCGAAGTACGGCTGGAGTGGGCAGGTCAGTCTCTCGGTATTAGAGACGAGTGGCGAAATCCTGGCCATGTACGGTCTGCATAGAATCGGTCAGCACTGGGTTGAGAGATTGCTGCCCCTATGCAGCGCCACAGCGCATGGTGTGCTCGCTTATAACAATACAAAAGTGAGTTACACCAAGCCTGTAGGATCGGCGGTGCAATCAATACGAGGTTTTAGTGATCGCAGGTGATGCGAAGCCGGGCAGGAACAACTTCCCCGAATGAAAAATAATAGAATCTCCGAATAGAGAAATTCGTTGCCACGATCATTGGCATGGAATTACGCCCTGAATTGCTAAACTGGAATAAGAGGTTCAGGGAAAGCCCGCCGTCAAAGGCGGGCTTTTATTTACAAATGAGCGCCAGGACATCGTTGCCCAGCGCTTCATTCCCCAGTCCTCATTCGTAGTCCGACCGGCCACGGCACCCATGTCATCCTGATCCGAGCGAACGATCTCAACGATTCAAACAAAGGTCAGCAATGCATCTGGACCGCAGTTGAAATGCAGCTAACCCATTGATTTTGGAATAATTTACGAAAAATACCCCTGGGGAGGGGTCAGGGTGAATCACGGTCAAAAAAGTACAGCCTCAGCGCGGTTGATACGGTTCGACGGAAAGCAGATTCCCGAGCACAGTCCGCTCCGACGGCGAAAACTGGTGCTGAAAACGAGCCGAGTTCAGAATGGACAGCCGCTGTTCAGGAGGAATGCCGCGCAGGTCCTGAAAGGCGCGACGCATCTCGCCCTGACGGTCAGGCGGCATCTGGTGGAAAGACTGCGACGCCCCGCGTACTCCAGCTTTTTGCTCGGGGCTCAAATGCTCGAACATCTCGTTCCGCTGCAGGATGCGCTGGCGCTCTTGTGGCGGCTTGCTGTTCAGGGTTTGCAGCCGGTTCACCAGCCGCTGCTGCTGATCCTGCGGCAGACGGTTGAAGCCTGGCTCCCGGCGCAGAGCATCTTCCTGCTGCTTCGGTGTCAGGTTCTGGTGATTATTCAGCCACTCAGGCAAATGCCCCTGCTGCCCCGGACGATTCTGCGGTTGCCCGTTATAGCGCGGCGCTGCGCCCTGCCCGGGCTGCGGATGAAACTGCTGTTGCGGTACTGATTGCGGCCGTGGCTGCTGCTGGTGGACCTGAGGAGTCGGACGCGGCGCGGACATATGCGGAGGTGGCGGAGCGGGATGCGCCCCGTGCTGTCCGGCGAAGACCGGGAGTGGGGAGAGGCTTAAAGCAAGCCCGCACACGGCTGACCATACCGCGCGCACACTGCGCTTGTTGCGGTTCATCATCGTATGCTGTCCATGGGCTTGCATCGTTGTCGTTTCCAAGGCTTGTCTTTTGTTTGCGCGCTCTGCGGCCATCTGCTGAACGTCTCGTGGTCTTTGCGCGGCTCTTCATCATGTCACTGCTTATTAAAGGTCGTTCGATGAGTTGTCGCTATCGTCCTGAGCGTTCTGGTCGAGTGCGTTCAACTGTTGAAAAACCTGCGCATTGTCATCCAGGGACTTCAGGTCTTCGATGGTTGCCGAGGTCTTTACCGGAGTAGCAGGATGCGATGTCATCAAGCCGGCATAAGTGCCCCCACCAATAATAATCAAAAGCGCCAGAGCGCCAACCGCGATCGGACGCAGATGCACATTGCTGCCAAAGAGCACCCGCGCGCGCATGCGCTCCAGAAGACCCGCTGGCTCGGACCGCTGCTCCTCACGCAGCCGCACCGCCAGCTTGGAATCGAAGTAAGGCGTCGGCTCGGGAGCCGCCCACTCGTCCATCAAGCTCATCGTTGCTTCGAGCGAAGCCAGTTCCTGGCTGCAGGCCGTGCATTCCTTGACATGACTGCGCACATCAGCCGGGACCGACTCTGGATCAAAGAGCAGGTTCTCAAGGTTCGCTTTAACTTTCCGGCAGATCATAATTCCCTCTTTACTGATTAAACAAAATACTTCAGCCTCTCGCGCAGCGTCTGGTACGCGCGAAAGAGCAATGACTTGGTAGCAGACTCGCTCAACTTCAAAACATCGCCGATCTGCTTATAGTCCATTCCCTGATACTTATGCATCAACACCGCCATCTTCTGCCGCTCCGGCAGCGCCATCACATGCTGGCGAATGGCCCGCATCCGCTCATCGCGGACCAGGTCGTGCTCCACAGATGGCGTCATGTCCGCTACATCCGGCGTCGTTCCCGTCTCCGGATCGGGCTGGTCCAGATACACATTCTGAGCCGCCCGTTCGTGCTTCGTGTCCCTGGCATGGTTCACGCCCAGATTCGTGGCAATGCGGTAAAGCCACGTCGTAAACCGCGCCTCCGCACGATAGGTCTGGCGAGAGCGATAGACTCGCAAAAAAACTTCCTGCGCCAATTCCTCGGCAACAGCCTGATTGTGCACCATGCGGAACATGAAGTGGATGATGGGCTTACGGTACTTCTCAATCAGATAATTGAAGCCCTGATCATCCCCCTCGCGCACCCGCAGCATGATCTCCGCATCGGTCAAAGCGCTCCAGTCGTCAACTCGGGCACTCTGTACAGCTTCCGTCCGGACACCCTTTAACAGCGGTCGGTCTAGGGCAATGGTCGCCATATCCTCTCGAACACGGAATCCGTCTTCAGGTTGCGGAAAAGATGTGATTTCTGAGGCGTCTTCCAGCGTTTCGTCCGGTTCTTCGTCAAGCGGATCCAAGTCTCCCTGACCCGCGTGTGTCTCGTGGCTGGGGCGATGCTCCGGAAACTCTGCTGGATTGCGGTCGACCATGAACCTCTATCCATCTGATTGTAAATAGATGCCGAAAGCACCTTGAGAAACGGAGCGGATTTCGTTTTGATTCTATTCGAGCAGCTGGCATGGAGTTTGGCAGTCAGCGCAGCAAATGATAGTCTGATTTCTAGTCCGCTGCCTCGGGGCGCATAACTCAGCGGTAGAGTGCCACCTTCACACGGTGGAAGTCGTAGGTTCGAATCCTGCTGCGCCCACCATAGAATCAACTACTTAGAGAAATAGACTCAGAAGAGTTTGGTAGCGTTTGGTAGCAAACGCGCAACTTCCGCTTCGGAACGAGCTTCCCTCGGTCCACCCTTCATGGGCATTTCGTGTACAGTGCCGACCATCTCCACCACGCTCTCCGGTAGCTCCTGCATGTACCCGTTGGCCGTGGTGTCGCCGTCGCGTCCAGCAGCGAAATCGTTCGGGCTCTACCAAACGTGTTCGTCCGTTTCCCGAGAGCAGAATCGAGGTTGCACATTTCAGTGAAGCGAATTGCAGCAAAAATGCTGGTGACTCCGTCTGGCATCATGGCGGACCCGATAGTGACCATCGAGGGCGAGCACATTCTTGAAATCAGCACGCGGTCTGCGCAACAGACTGCACATATCGACTATGACTTTCCAGACCGGACACTCACACCTGGCCTCCTTGATATTCATTTCCACGGTATTGCTGGCCAGGATGTGATGAATGCTTTTCATGAAGGCTTTGAGGATATCGCTCATTCTCTGGCCCGCGTGGGTGTGAGCAGATTTCTTCCGACTACGGTCACAGCGTCGCTGGACGCCACAATGCTCGCACTGGAGAGGATGGCGGATTACATCCATGCGGATCCAATTGCAGGAACGTCACAAGCAGCTGGCATCCACATAGAGGGCCCCTTCCTTTCGCATGCCAAGCGTGGCATGCATTCTGCGGAGCATCTGCTATCGCCTTCGCCGGAGCTTCTGGACCAGCTTTGGGAAGCCGCACGCGGCAATATTCGTCTGATGACGATTGCACCGGAGCTGCCCGGAGCGCTTGAGACCATCAAGCACGCAACGGCTCTGGGTATCCGTTCTTCGATGGGACATTCGATGGCTACGCGAGCGGAAGCGATCGCAGGCATAAAGAGCGGCATTGTGTCGGCGACACACACCTTTAATGCAATGCGCGCATTTGATCATCGCGAACCCGGCATCCTCGGAGTTGTTCTCGATCAGGAAGATCTGTATGCAGATCTGATCTGCGATGGCTATCACGTTGCTCCGGAGGCGGTGCGCTTATGGTTAAAGGCGAAGGGACAAGAGCGCGCAATCTTGATCACGGACTGCCTATCGGCCGCCGGCATGCCGAACGGCAAATACATGACAGGTGAAACTGTCGTGCACGTTGAGGGAGACGCATGTCGAACAGATACGGGAGTGCTGGCAGGTAGCGTGATCGCTCTCGACAGAGCCGTGTCCAACCTTAGTAAAACTGCTCGTGCGGAGTTGCATACAGCTGTTCGGTTAGCGTCGATAAACCCGGCAAGAATGCTTGGTCTTCCAGAGTCTCTGGTACCTGGGGCCCTTGCGGATTTTAACGTCTACGATGCAGAGGGAGTTAGACGAGAGTGCTTTATCCGCGGATCGTTGATCGAATAAATTCATCTTTCTCGGGCAACATTGGAATGCTCGCATTCGCCCTTAGAAGTCGGCAAATGGGAATTAAACCTGGTATTTGAGTAGGGTCGGAAACCAGTGGATCGGCGGATTGGCGTTTTTGCGCCAACCGAGATCCGCGCGGGCAGCCAAGGTTCTGACAACTTACCGAATCTCCATTTCTCGCGAGTCTCAGCTAACGTGGGTCCAGTCCAGAATAACTTTGCCGGTCTGACCCGAGATCATCGCATCGAATCCCTCTTGAAAGTCCCGGTAGCTGAATCGATGAGTGATGATGGGTGAAATGTCTACCCCCGACTCGATCATGACCGTCATCTTGTACCAGGTCTCGTACATCTCTCGTCCGTAGATTCCTTTGATGGTCAACATGTTGAAGATTACCGCTCGCCAATCGATCGGCATCGGCTTCGCTGGAATTCCGAGCATGGCGATCTTTGCTCCATGACTCATGTTTGCAACCATCTCCTGCATGGCGGCAGAATTGCCGGACATCTCCAGTCCCACATCGAAACCTTCCCGCATATTGAGCTGCTTTTGGACCTCTGCGAGAGGCGTTTCCTGAGTAGTCACGGCGAGAGTAGCGCCCATTTTGCGCGCCAGTTCCAGGCGAAAAGGATTTACATCGGTGATCACGATGTGACGCGCGCCTGCATGCCGAGCCACCGGGATAGTCATGATCCCGAT
>Ga0206863_1022_pt2 | contig 55493 bp, 39 predicted proteins | sample Alteio_BWOrgCont_41_FD_152634 | JGI IMG/M metagenome (GOLD analysis project Ga0206863, IMG submission 152634) | Enriched cells from forest soil in Barre Woods Harvard Forest LTER site, Petersham, Massachusetts, United States -... | ecosystem: Environmental > Terrestrial > Soil > Temperate forest >...
GTTGATCTCCAGCGGAAACGGCGGGTATTGGGAAGTGACGAAGCCCTTGGCCGAGACGCTGACCTGATATTGGCCGACGGGGAGAAAGCGGATGGTGTAAACGCCGGAGTCGTTCGTGGCGGCCTGCGTTTGGATTCCCGTGGCGGTGTTGGTGGCGGTGACGTTGGCACCCACGAGGATGGCGCCGTTCTGGTCGGTTATTGTTCCCGTGATGTTGCCGGTTACGGTTTGGGCTGGTGCTGTGCTGGTGGCGATCAACGCGATGAGGAGCAACAGACTACAACACAGCGTTCTGCTGGGCTGGGAGAATCTAAGTTCGCACATTTGGAAATGTGTCCTTTCGTTCTAGTACTTCAGTGAATCGACGTAGGCCTCGCAACTGTGAATCTGGTAGAGCGTAGCTGTATCGACAAAGAGTCGTCAACCGCCGTGGTATCGATACCCACAGCGTGGAATCAGCATTTTTTTCATTAAATGGAAGCGTGCCCACGGGTTGGGGGAGACAGGAAGTTTCAGATTGTGGTACATAACTCGACACCCCGGAGCGGCCGTTTGAGGCAGTTCCGGGTGCGAAGCGGTGAAGATCAGTTTGCTGCGGCGACTGGCAGAATCAGGTGGGAGGGGTGCTCGGCCGATCCGTAGATGTGCTGCGTGGCGGCCTGGTAGTCAGAGGGTGCGGCGGTCATGATGCTGGGCACGAAGGTCTGCGGGTTGCGATCGTAGAGCGGAAACCAGGTGTTCTGCACCTGGACCATGATGCGGTGTCCTTTGAGAAACGCGTGGTCTGCGCCGTGCAGGCTGAATTTGTATTCTTCCGGCTGATTGGCGGGTGTGGCTTCAGGATGATCGTAGCCCTGGCGGTAGCGGCCGCGGAAGATCTCGTCGGTGATCATGAGCTGTGCTCCGGACATTTTGCCTAACGACGGGTCGTCGGGGTAGACGTCGATGAGTTTGACGATCCAGTCGGAGTCGGTGCCGGAGGTTGAGGCGTAGAGGTCGGCTACGATGTCGCCGGAGATGGTCACAGGCTGGTCGAGGACGGGCGTAGTCCATCTGGCAACATCTTTTCTGTCGCCCAGGAAACGCTGATCCTGCACGAGCCAGGTATACCAGCCCGAACCGCCGGGAGCGTAGGTCGCCTCGATGGGGCGCTTGCGGTAGGGGACTGGATTTGCCGGGTCGGATGTGTAGGCGGTGAAGGTGCTCGCGTCGTCGCCCGTTGGCGTGGTGAAGCTGAGTGAGCCGTCAGCGTCAAGATAGAGATTGCGGTCGGTGACGCGTTCTTTGGGTGGCCAGTGACCGTAGCGCATCCAGCGATTTGTTCCGGTCTGGAAGGATGCGGTGTCCTTGAGGTCGAAGCTGCTTTCATCTTTGAGGTAGTGGGCGAAGAATGGCGCTTCGATTTGCGCACGGAACTGATCTCCGATGGCCGCGCCAAAGTTTACGTCGCCGAGAGAGCGCGTGGTGCGTGCCCATTCGCCGTGGTTCCAGGGGCCGAGCACGATGAAGACTTCGTTATTTTGATCGTGCGGCTTGAGGGCGGCGTATTCGGCCTGCGGTCCCCACATATCCTCCTGATCCCACCAGCCGCCGACTTCGAGTGTGGGCACGGTGACCTTGGTGAGGTGCGCCTCGACGGCGCGGGCCTGCCAATACGTGTCGTAGCTGGGGTGGGTGAAGAATGCCTGCCAGGTAGGAAGGTTGCCGGCGCCGGACTTTCTGACGGCTGCGGCGAAGGAGCCGTCTTTGAAGTAGTCGTAGGCGTCTTCATTGAGTTTGCTGAAGGTGTTCTCTTTGCTGGTTTCAAGGCCGATGGCGTAGTCGTATCCATAAGTCTGGCGAAAGGCGCCGTTGTGGAAGAAGTCATCGCCGATCCAGAGGTTGGTCATGGGAGCCTGCGGCGAAATGGCCTTGACTGCCGGGTTGGGATCGATACCAGATTCGATGGCGAGAAATCCTGGATAGGAGATGCCCACGACGCCGACGCGGCCATTGTTGTTGGGAACGTTCTTCACGAGCCAGGCGACAGTGTCATAGGCGTCCGTAGTTTCGTCGATGTGGTTCGGGTCGGGTGAGCTGGGATCGTGGTGATCGACGATGGGGCGGTTCATGAAGAACTGGCCTTCGGAGCCATAGCGACCGCGGATGTCTTCCATGACGAAGATGTAGCCGCTCTGGGCGAGCTCGGTGTAACGGGAGTTAATGGAGTCGGAGGTGGATTCATCGACGCCGTAGGGTGTGCGCTGCATGAGCAGGGGCAGCGGCTCATGCGTGTCCGTGGGGCGGAGTATGACAACGTGCAGCTTGACCCCGTCGCGCATTGGGATCATGAATTCTTTGCGGTCATAAGGGCGGAAGTGGTTATGTTGCGGCTGAGCGCTGATGCGGATGGCTTCGGCTTCATCTCTTTCAGAGACGCGTTTGACTGCGGTGACTTTGCCGCTGGCGTCGGTTTGAAAGACGAAGTGCGCGCTGTTGTTGTCCGGCGCGAAGGTGTTCTGCGACGAGGCATGCAGCAGTGTGTGTGCCATGCGCTCGGACTCTACGGCAAGCTGTTTGCCATCGCGGAAGAACGAGAGCGTGATGTCCGGCTCATTTTGATAGCGATATTGACCGGTGTATTTGTCGAGTGTCGCGGCGTCGAGCTTGATCTCTTTCGAGGCTTGTGCGGCTGTTGCTATTTGTGTCAGCGGCAGAAGAAGAGCCAAGGCAGCAAGGGCGTTGCGAAGAAGGCAGCGGTTCATGGGAATTCTTTCCAGACGAAGGTAGATGTAGTGAGAGTCCATAGATGGCAAAGAGAAACCATAGCAGAAGGTAGCGGGACAAGGCAGGCAAATTGCGCGTGTTCAGGATTATGTAATCAGAACTGAGACAAATGATCGATGCATCGTTTTTGGCTGCATTTCCGGCAAATGGCTGGGGAGATTTATCCGGGCAATAAGTATTTTTAATACCACTCGGAGTAACTCTATATGGGTGTTTAATTTAAGGAAACAATATGCATGCGGGTAATTCGTGCCGTTTCTATGCTGCGACAAGTAGCGACAAAATCCATTGAAATTTGGTAGGTCCTGGCACACAATGGAGCCCTTACCGTTCTCCAGACAGTTGCTACTGCAAGACAGATAGACGTAACAACAAACAAAAACGACCGCTGCAATGATGAGCGGTCATTCTGTAATTTTTTGGAGGAATTGTGACCAAGCGATACGCACTCTGTGTGCTCGTGCTCCTGTTTTCCCTGATCTCACCTGCATTTACTCAAACGGACACAACATCCTTGCGGGGGTCCATCAAAGATCCAAGCGGAGCAGTCGTGCCCAGCGCAAAGATTACGCTGACGGACAGCACGACTGGAACCGTTCTGCAGGCAACATCAAATGCCGCCGGTCAGTACACGTTCAGCCAGATTCCACCGGCGAAGTACACTATCAAAGTTTCCGTGATCGGTTTTGGTGACCAGACCAAGGAAGCTGAGCTACTCGTGAATCAGCCGGCCACGATCGACTTCTCGATGACTGTGCAGGCAAGCACAGAGGTAGTCAATGTCAGCGCGGAAGCGCAGAGCTTGAACACTTCCGACGCCTCACTCGGAAATTCCATGAACAACGCGATGATTCAGGCGCTGCCAAGTGAGGGCCGTAATGTGCCCGATCTGCTCTCGCTGCAACCCGGCGTGCTTTACCTCGGGCAGGATTCGGGTCGCCCCAGCAATTCGCAACTGGCGAACGATCCGCGCAGCGGCGCGGTGAATGGAGGCCGCTCCGACCAGGGCAACATTGTCGTTGACGGTCTCGACGACAACGACCAGGTCAGCGGCTTTGCCTTCACAGGAGTACTGCGAGAGACACAGGACTCGGTCGAAGAATTCCGTGTGACCACCGGACTTTCGGGAGCGGACCAGGGGCGGTCATCAGGGGCGCAGATCAGTATGGTCACGAAGTCCGGAACCAATCGCTATCATGGGGCCGTGTATTGGTACAACCGTCCCACGCTGACTGTTGCCAATGACTGGTTCAACAAGGAAGCGCAGCTGAACAGCGGAGAATCCAACACACCTCCCAAGCTGATCCGAAACAACTTCGGAGTCGCAGTCGGTGGTCCGATCCTGAAAGACAAGCTGTTCTTTTTCGGAAATTACGAAGGCCAGCGACAGGCGGAGAATCAGATTGTTACCAGGACAGCTCCTACCGCCAGCTATCAGCAAGGGATCGTCTCCTATTTGAGCAACGGCCAAAATGCTTCAATCTCGGCTGCACAGATAACAGCACTCGATGCGGGCTGCCAGGTATGCGGTACGTCGGAATATCCGGCCGGACCTGGTCCCAATCCAAATGTGCTTGCTTACCTTAACATGTACCCCGCAGCCAATGGCACTGCGTTGGGCGACGGTTTAAATACCGGCTCTTACACGTTCTCTTCTCCCCAACCGGTAACTTTGAATACCAGCATCGGCCGCCTTGATTACACCCCGAACCAAAAGCAGCGCATCTTTGTGCGTGGCAACCTACAGAAAGATACATTCAGCGCTGTCGAGCAGTTCCCGGGCCAGGCCCCGACTTACTCCCAGATCGACAACTCGAAGGGCATTGCGGCCGGTTACACATTCATATTCACCTCGAACCTTGTCAACGACCTGCGCTATGGCTACATTCGCCAGGGTTACGGTACGACCGGGACAGCGACGGGCGAGTATACTGACTTCCGCTTCATCGATCCCTTGACTGCGACCTTGGACCCGCAGGACCGCAAGACGGTTTACAGTGTGCCGGTGAACAACATTGTCGACAACCTGAGCTGGACCAAGGGCAGGCACACGCTCCAGTTTGGTGGGAACTGGCGGCTCGTCCATCAGAACCGCGGAACCGACAGTGGCTCGTTCAACAGCGCAACTTCGAATCCCTATTGGCTGGCCGGCAACGCCCCTGCGCCCGACACCGCCGGCGGTGCGCCGTTGGACAGCGGATTCCAGATTTCTTACAACGTCGCCTATGCCAATCTTATCGGCACCATTCCTCAGATCACCGACGTGCAGAATTATGCAATTTCCAGTGCCACAAACGGCTCCCTGCTTCCCGAAGGCGCCTTCATCAATCGAAACTTTAAGGCGAATGAATATGAGTGGTACGTTCAGGATGCCTGGCAGGTATCTCCGAAATTCATTCTGACCTTAGGGCTGCGACAAACTATCCTTCAGACGCCCTGGGAAATTCATGGCCAGCAGCTGGCTCCGACGGTCGACACGCACAGCTGGTTTTTGGAGCGGGCAGCGGCGGCAGCTCAGGGAGGGGTTTTTGAGGATGATCTGAGCTTTGCCCCTAACGGGCCATTTTATGGCAAGCCCGGCTACTGGCCAAAGCAGAAGAATAACTTTGCGCCTCGCTTGTCCTTCGCTTATTCCCCCGATCAAAAGACCTCGATCCGCGCCGGCTTTGGGTTGTATTACGACCACTATGGCGAAGCGCTTGTGAATACTTTTTCTCAACAAGGTTCTTTCGGGCTTAGCACCGCGCTCTCGAATCCCGCGGGTGTTTATAACTACAAAACGTCGCCGCGCTATACCAACCGCACCACTCTTCCGAACATCAGCCTTCCGCCGGCGCCAACCACGACAAGCTTCCCCTATCTTTATCCGCAAGACAACTTCGCGATTCAATGGGGTTTGGACAGCAAGCTAAAGACTCCTTATTCCGAATCGCTGGATCTTTCTGTGCAACGCCAACTGCCTGCCGGATTCACGGTTGAGGTGAACTACGTTGGCCGCCTGGGTCGTCATCTGCTGCAAAGCCTTGATATTGCCGAGCCTGTGGATTACGTCGATCCTCTAGGCGCAGGCGACTACTACTCGAATGGGGCGAAGCTCTCCCATCTGGTGGATCTGAACGGCGGGAATGGGCCATACAGCGGGAACAACCAAGCCGTGAGCGTGCCATCAATTCAATATTTCGAAGATGTATTTTCCTACATGGCGAACGCGGAATATCAGGGTGAGAGCGCAACCCAAGCCGTCTACGACCTCGAGTGGGCGCCGAACCGCTCGAGCTCGGGAGCAACTACTGCCCTCGCCAATCTGGACTTTTACTGCAGCAGTCCGATTACAGGGCAGTCATACAACTGTCCCGCTCATCCGCGGTTCTGGCAGGACCAGTTCTCGTCACTCTATGTGCTGTCTTCTCTTGGCACGAGCTACTACAACGCGGGCCAGCTTATTTTGCGGCATCCGACCAGCTACGGTCTCAGTCTTGATTTCAGCTACACACTGGCTAAATCGATCGACATGGGCTCGGATACGGAGCGCGGAACCGAATTCAACAATGGCGGCGGCAACTTCAGCAACATCACGAACAGCTTTCATCCGGAGCTTAGCCGGGGCCCATCAGACTTCGACACGCGTCACTTGATCACTGCTGACTGGGTCTATGTGCTTCCCATTGGCCGGGGGAGGAAGTTTATGAGCTCCGACAACGCCGCTGTGGATGCTCTTATTGGAGGATGGCAGTGGTCGGGTATAAACCGGTGGGCCAGCTCCTTGCCCTTCGGCCTTTTTGAACCCGGCTGGAGTACTGACTGGCAGATCGAGAGCTACGGAGTCGTGACTGACAAGGCAGCAGTAAGCAAACTGACACACAAGAACTATGCTGGTGGCGCTCCGCAGGTGTTTACCGATCAGAATGCCATCAACAATGGAACAGCTACCGGCAGTCCGATCCGTCTTCCTTACCCGGGTGAGGCCGGACAGCGCAATAACTTCCGCGGCGATGGAATTTTCGGTATCGATTCGGGTCTGTCCAAGTCGTGGCATTTCCGTGAGTATGGATCTCTCAAGTTCGACTGGGAGGTCTTTAATGTCACCAATAGCGTTCGCTTCAATAGCAACCCGGCTTTCATGGGTCAGGGGCTGACGAGCGGGAATCTCGGCGTCTACAGCGCGATGCAGAATCTGCCACGTCGCATGCAGTTCGGCCTTCGCTACGACTTTTAAGGGTTCAAAACGCAAAAAGCCTGAGGTCTTTTCGACCTCAGGTTTTTGCGTTTTGGGGAAATTTTGACCCTCTTTTACGCCCCGCTGGAAAGCGCTTTGATGAACTGGTAGTAGAAGTCGACTCCGCGATAGTAAGACTCGATGGGAAGTCGCTCGTCTTTGCCGTGGGCGCGCACATCGTTTGTCTCAAGGGCGATGCCGGAGATTCCATATGTCGGCATGCCTGCGGCGTTGGTGAAGACGCCGTCGGAGGCTCCAGTTGCCATGGTCGGGATGACAGGAATGCCGGGCCACATCGTAGCTACGAGCTTCTCCAGCGGCTGCATGACTTCAGGACTGAGTGCGGCGGGCGGCAAGGCTTTTCTGTCTGGAGCTGTGTCGGAGATTTGTCCTGCGCTGTCGACATAGCGCACGGTGACCTTGGGGTCGTTGACGATGCGGATGAGATCCTGGCGCACCTCTTCGAGCGAGTGTCCGGGCAGGATACGGCAATTGACATTGGCCTGCGCCATCTGCGGCAGAGCGTTGTTGGCATGGCCTCCTGCGAGGCGCGTGGCAACACACGTAGTGCGCATGGTGGAATTGTATTCGGCGTTCTGGGAGAGACGGTCGATAGCTGCTTTGTCTGGAGTCGCGGCGGTGACGGCCTTCATGTCTGCTGCGGTCTGGCCGGATTCGAGCGTGCTCATTTTTTCAAAATACGCGCGCGTGATGGCATTCAACTCAAAAGGGAAAGTGTAATTCTGCAGACGTTGGAGTGCATCGGCGATGTGATAGATGGCGTTGTCGGGAACAGGCAATGAGCTGTGTCCGCCGGGATTCGTGGCGATGAGTTGATAGTCACCGTAGAGCTTTTCTGTCGCGTCCACATCCATTGCGACTGCTTTGCCCTGTTCCATGTCGACGCCGCCTCCGTCAGGATTGACGACGTATTCTGCATTGATCAGGTCACGATGGTTTTTGACGAGCCAGTCGACGCCATTTGATTTGCCGCCCTCTTCATCCGCTGTGAGCGCGAGGATGAGATCGCGATCCGGCTTATAGCCTTCTTTCTTGAGACGGATGAAGGTGGTGACGAGGATGGCGTCGCTCTCCTTCATGTCCTGCGTGCCGCGGCCGTAGTAGTAGCCGTCTTTTTCTACGAACTTGAATGGATCGGTGGTCCAGTCTTCGCGGCGTGCTTCGACGACGTCGAGGTGGCCGATGAAGAGGATCGGCTTTTTCGCGCCTGTTCCGTGGATGCGTACGACCAGGTTCTTCTTGAGGTTGTTGGGACCGCCGAGGTAGATGTCTTCTTTGGGGAAACCGGCGTCGAGGAAGCGCTGCTGCATGGCTTCTGATGCGGCGGTGACGCTGCCGACGGAATCGGTGGTGTTGATCTCGATGAGTTGTTGGAAGATGTCGTGTGAGAGCTGTTTGGTTTGTGAGTCAACCTGAGCAAGGCAAGGGCTGGGAGTAATGGCAGAAGTAAGGGCGCAGAGCGCAAGCAGGCTGAGCGCAGTGGAACAACGCATGGATTTCCCCTTTCCAGTAAAGTCAAAAAGTAACAGATTGCATGCGAAATTGGGGAAAGAAAGCGCGTTCAAGTAATGCTTGGAGGCGCATGGATACGGATGATATCGTCAACCACAATATTAGTTTCATTAAGGTGGAGATCGATTGGAAAAAATCGCTGGCGCGTTGCTCTGTCTCTGCACATCATTGACTGCCGTTCGTGCGCAGGAGTCGAAACCTCTTATCACTTTGGATGAATTTATGAATGCGACCGAGGTGCGGGCGGCAAGGGTGGCGCCCGATGGCCAGGCAGCGGTGATCTGGACGAACTCGCCGGACTGGGCGCATGACCGTTTCCGCGACGATTTATGGTTGTGGCTGCAGAAGACAGGATCGACTGTGCAGCTTACGCAGTCAGGTTATGATTCGTCACCAGCGTGGTCGCCGGATGGGAAGTATATTGCGTTCATTTCATCGCGTTCACTGGCGGATGAAGAGACAAGCGCCAAAGAGGATGATGACAAGGACAGCACCGAACGTGTCTGGCTGATTTCGGTTGCGGGCGGCGAGGCGCTTCCTTTGTATACAGAGAAACTGGATGCGCATACGTTCGCGTGGTCGGCTGATGGGACGAAGATTTTCTTTTCTGTGGAGCAGCCGCTGACGAAAGCGCAGGAGGATGCGCGCAAGGAAGAATGGAAAGATGTGATTCGCTGGCGCGAGCAGGAGCGCGGCGATGTGTTGCTGGCGATTCCGGTACAGGCTGCGATCGCTGAAATGCAGAAGACTCCGGGGCCGAAGACGTCTGCGAAGAAGGAAGATGAGGAGTCGCCGCTGCCGAAGCTGGCACAAGTGGTTACGAAGAATGACCGCGAAATATCCGAGATTGCGGTTGCGCCGCAGCAGATTGCATTCGAAACCGAAACGGTGTCGCATCGCATGGAAGGCCCGGTAGCGAGCGAGATTTATTTAGTAAACACGACAGGCGGCGATGCGAAGCAACTGACGCACAATGAGGCTGTCGAGAGCGGTTTGCGGTGGGGCCCGGATGGGAAGCGGCTTTACTTCAATGTGCGCGCGGCTGCGGGCTCGCTCGAAGGCAAGTATCAGGATGTGCAGGGGCGTTTGTATGAGATCGATCCTGTGAACGGTAAAGTGGATCGGCTGGGTGCGGACTTCAAGGGATCATTCGAAGACTATACGGTTGTCGAGGACGGAAGTCTAATTGCCGCCGGGCTGACGGGAACACAGCAGCAGCTTTACAAAATTGATGGAAGCAAAGCAGAAGAACTGAAGGGCACGGCTGGGTCCTACACTGGCGTGGATGCGGCCAAGCAGTCGCATACGTTCATCGCGTTGCACTCGACGATCAATGATCCGACGCAGGTGTTTATTGCCGATGAGCCAAGCCATCTGGAGCAAGCCAAGGTGGCGACCAACTTCAACACGCTCTTTCATGAACGGGCTCAGCCGGAGTGGGCGATGTATCAGTGGAAAGCGGACGACGGCACCGAGGTGGAAGGTGTGCTGATCTATCCGCCGGGGAAGAAAGGTGCGAAGCATCTGCGCATGCTGACACTGATTCATGGTGGACCGGCGGATGCGGATGGCGATCGCTTTGGAGCGGACTGGTATGACTGGGCGACTCTGGCGGCTGCGAATGGCTGGCTGGTCTTTCGTCCGAATTATCGCGGATCGAGCGGCTATGGCGACCAGTTCATGCTGCAAATAGAGCCGCATCTGGTTTCGGTTCCGGGCAAAGACATTCTGGCTGGTGTCGATGCGTTGGTGAAGGATGGCATTGCCGATCCGGATCATTTGACCATTGGCGGATATAGCTACGGCGGTTACATGACTAACTGGTTGATTACGCAGACCACGCGCTTCAAAGCGGCGGTGACGGGTGCAGGCGCAGTGGAACATGCGGCGAACTGGGGCAACGATGACGAAACCTATGATGATGCCTGGTATTTGAGTGGCACGCCGTGGGAGAAGCCGGAGCTGTACCAATCGGAGGCGGCGCTGTTTCAATTCAACAAGGTGAAAACACCGACGCATCTTGTGGGCGGCAATGCCGATGTACGCGTCAGCTTTCTGGAAGATGTGTTGATGGAGCGCGCGTTTCAACAGATCAATGTTCCGCATAGTTTTCTGGCATTTCCGGGTGAAGGGCATGGATTGGATAAGAATCCGTGGCACGGCTATATCAAGGTGCGCGAAGAATTGAAATGGCTGGATAAGTATGTCAACCAGTAGACCTTTGAAGCGGTTGCCGGCTTTGGTCGCAGCGTGGCTGTTTGGCGTTGGATGCTTTGTCGCTTTCGCGCAGTCCCCCATGCAACAGAAGGTCATCATCGATACCGACATCGGAGACGATATCGATGATGCCTTTGCGGTGGGGCTGGCGTTGTCGAGTTCTGAACTGAAGGTTCTTGGCATTACGTCGGCGTGGGGAGATACGGAGCTACGCAGCCGCCTGCTGGATCGTCTGTTGTGCGAGACGGGGCGAAGCGATATTCCTGTCAGCACAGGGATAAAAACGGCGGGCAAGGCTGCGTTTTCACAGGCGGTCTGGGCGAAAGCGGGCGAACTGCATACGCACGGCGATGCGGTCGATTTTCTACTCGACCAGATTCGAAAAAATCCCCGAGACATTACGCTGATTGCAATTGCTCCGCTTACTAACATTGGTGCGGCAATTGATCGTGATCCTGAGACTTTCAAAAAGCTGAAGCGTGTTGTGCTGATGGGAGGTTCGGTCTGGCGTGGATATGACGAGTTTGGAATGGCCGCTGCGCGTGCGCCGGAGCCGGAATATAACATCGCCTCGGATCCTGCGGCTGCGCGGAAGTTGCTGAAGTCGGGCGTGCCGGTCTATATGATGCCGCTCGATTCGACACAGTTGAAGCTGGATGAGGTGAAGCGGGCGATGTTGAGTACGCTGAGCACTCCGCTCACGGACTCTTTGCAGGTGCTCACTGCAGAGTGGCAGTTGACGACGCATCAGACCACGCCGACGATGTTTGATGTGGTTGCTGTGGCGTATGCGTTGAATCCGGAATTGTGTCCCGCGACGCCTCTACACATAGAGGTCGATAGCTCAGGGCTCACGCGCGAAGGACCCGGCACTGCAAACGTACAGGTTTGTCTCAATTCTGATTCTGATCGCTTTTTTCAGTTTCTGATGCCACGGCTGCTTGATCAGAAGATGCATGGCAATGCGTCTTGTGTCGGGCCGTAGGTTGTGGTCTCCCACCCTGTCGCAAGCTGCGCGACAGGGGATGGGGCACCCAGGCTCGTGGCAGATTCAGATAGGGCTTTTGTGGCAGAAAGCTGCCTGCGATTGCGGCTTATCGTCATCCCATGGATTCTTCGCTACGCTCAGAATGACAGCTCATTTTTTATATAGCCTCTTCTGCCTGATGCGGAGCTGAAATTATTGTGGGGTTACATCGAAGGTGAGCACTTCAAAGGGTGCGAGCTGAAATTCGTGCGGCGTGTGTGCGCGAAGCTCGATGGATGGCTTCCCGGCATCGTCTTTCCACGGGCTCTTTGCGGAATACTTTTGCGGTGCGCCTGGTGGCAGTTCAAAGGCATTCTGAATATCGACATCCATGGTCTGCGGATGGTCGCTGGGGTTGCGCAGCACGAGAATCGCTTTCTTTGGAGTCCATGAGGCCCAGCCGTAGACCTCCAGCCACTCAGGGTCGCCTCCGATCCAGTGCGTGTCTTTCAACACTTCTGCATTCGAGCGCGACCAGTTTGCTGCTTCCGCAAGATCGTCCCAATTTGCGGCGCTGAGCAGGGACGGTGTGATGTACATCTCCTGTAGCTGCGTGCCGTTGCCGAAATAATCGCGTACTTCGTTGCGGAAATCGTTGCCGGGGTCGTCGTTGAGGTGTTTGCGGCGCTGGGCGTAGATGATTCCATGCAACATGAGCGAGTTTACCGGGAAGAGCGGGCCGCGCTTGACTACATCTTCATACGTGTTGGCGTCACGATAGGTGATCCAGCGCTCACGGTACGAGCCCACGCCGGTAAAGTCGTCGTCTTCGCCGCCGCGCCAGATGGAATCGGCATAAAGCAGCCAGAATGGCGACGGATAGGTGCCGGTGGTGAGATTGATGTAGATGTCTGGCTTGACTTCGCGCAGCTCGCCGATGAGATGAATGGCGGCAGAGAAGTCGCTATCGAAGCTGCTGCCGGGGAAGACGCTGTCGGCATTTCCGGTTCCGTCAAATTTGAACTGGTTGACGCCGTATTTGCGGATCATCTCAAAACATACGTCGCGAAACCGCGCGTAATATTTCGGTCCAGAGAGCGCGAAGCCGTTGTCGACAATTTCAAAGCCCGCTGCTTTCCCGAACTGAATCCGTTCTTTCTTCGGGCCATCGTATCCGCCCCACGGAGACATCCAGATGCCAGGTCCCGCGCCGCATTTGTTGGCGGCATCGCGCACCGGAGTAAAGCCATCGGGAAAGCCTTTGTTGAAGCTCCAGAGGGAAGAGTGGTCGTCCCATCCGTCATCGAACATGAAGGAATTGAGGGTGACGCCGCGCTTTTCGTGCAGTTCGTGCCCGAAGGCGTTGATGCGATCGACTGCGCCTGCCGCGTCATACGAGTCGAAGTAGCCGAGATCGTACCAGGAGTTGTAGTGCAGAAATGTGCGATAGGGATGAGCCCGCTCACGCTCGATATAAGCCAGAAAATCGCGGCGCAACTGGCCTGTCTGTGTAACTCCAATCACAGAAGAGTAGGTGACCGACTGTCCGGCCTTGAGCGGCAGCTCGCGATCGATCGTAGCGGTAGCCCGGTCATTGAGGACTTTGCTGTCGGAGAGAGGATGCTCGAATCCGAGAAAGATATCGCCGGCTACGATGGGTGAGCCTTCTACCGAACCCATGACGTGCGCGCTGGGTAATTGCAGGTCAATCAGTTCCACACGGCTGATGGGCACATCGTGTTGCCCTGCGGTCGCCGTGACAAACTGGCGCACGTAATGAGATCCATCGCGAAGGACGACAGACCAGGTGACATGCAAATTACCGTCGCTGCTCGTGAGTGGCAGATCGAACTGCTCGCCAGCCAGGCGATCAGAATAGCGGGATGCATCGGGCTTGGGATCGAGAGCGCGCATTTGCGACGCGCCGTCCGCCTGCAGATTGTCCACGCGATAGATGGTTCCGTCTTTCAGGAGCAGAGCGAAAGGATTGGATAGATGCAGCGTCGTCTTGTGCAGCTTATCTGTAACTGCGACGTTGGCTAATTTGTTCCCGTCGAGAGTCCAGTCGGCTTCAATGGTCCGGTTCGAGAGGGTATAGCTGTTGCCATGATTGGTAGCGATTGCTTTGCCAGGGTCTTGTGCTTTTGCACTGGAGGAAAGCAGCAGGAAAGAAAACGTAAGCAGTACTCCATGTACGCGCAGAAAACGTAGCTGGCGAGCGATCCTCATGGCTTTCATCTATTTTTGTTGACCTCGGCCGGCGAGTAGATTTTTACGTGGGATACCACACGGCTGATGGCTCCTTCGCTGGGCGTATCCGGAGTGATGCCGTTTTCGATTGCGAGAAACAGGGCGAGGAGCTGCCCTGCGATCACATCGACAGCCGGACGGCATGTGTCGGGGAAGTCCAGAGGCGCGTCGAGCACGAGCACATTGCTGGTCAATCTGCGGATGCGGTCTGTCAGGCGTGGAGCGACCACGAGGATATCTCCGCTCAGGTCCTTCTGGCGGATTTCCTCGAGCAGGTCGAGCTCGTATAGCAGGCGGTAGTCATCCCCTGATAGATAGGTAACCACCAGTGTTTCTTTATTCAGAAAAGACATGGGACCATGCCGCAGTCCAAGCGGTGACTCCGCGATTGTGGCCACTTTCCCAGCGTTCAGTTCCAGAACCTTGAGTGCGCATTCTTGCGCCACGGCCTGAAGTGCGCCCGCGCCAAGGAAGCAGACGCGTGAGATTTCCTTTTTCGCTAAAAACGCTGCGGTACTGGCAGCTTCAGGCAGGAGCCGGGTAGCCATCTCGGCCATCTTCTGTACCAGCTGCTCATAGCGGGCTGGTGCGTGGATATAAGCCAGATATTGCCCGGCTATCACCATATTGGAGAAAGAACTGGTCATGGCCAGGCCGCGATCATTCACGATATCGTCCAGCTTGATGGTGAAGACTCCGGGAAGTTTGGCCATGGCACTGGATGCGTTGCACGTGATCACGAGATGACGAATCTGATCTGGATAGCGGTCGAGCGCCTGCTCAAGGACGGCCACCCCTTCCGAACTTTCGCCGGAACGAGAGAAGGAGATCAGCAGATACTGTTTTCCCGGCAGAATGAGATCATCCATGTTCGTCAGCAATTCGGTGCTGGGAATGGCTTCGACCTCGCAACCCCACTGCTGATGGAGAAGATGGCTCACGGCGCGTCCAATGTAGTCGGACGTTCCGGCCCCTGCCAGAATGACGGCAGGAGGATTCTGGGAGCCGCGTTCCAGACCACAGCTCTTCAGAAAATCCTGAACGGAGCTGCGCGTGGACGAGAGACGATGGAGTGTGCCACGCCACGTTTCGGGCTGCTGGTGGATTTCGCGCGGTGTATCGCTGAGGCCTCTAGCCTCCTTTTCTTGCTCGGACAGAGAAAGTAGCACAGAAAGTGGATCCTGCAAGTTGGAGCTCCTTTGTCTTTTCGGACTCTGATTCTAGTACACAAAACTTTATAACGCGTAACAAAAAATAATAAAACGAAATGCGATAAAAGTCTCTTCCGATAGGAATACAAGTAAAATCGGAGCTTCTGGTTCGCATACAATTTAAATTCTTGATAGATTTCAGCTCATTGCGAAGCAGAGGACCAAAGTGGCACGTACATCGACCAAAAAAATAAAGCAGGATCCGATGCTGATCGACGAGAGGCGCCAGCACATTCTCGGACTGGTCCAGAACCATGGGCGGGTGCTGGTCCATGAACTGTCGGGAACCCTCGGGATCTCGCAAATCACGATCCGCAAAGACTTAGACCACTTGCAGGCGAAGGGTCTTATCCACAGGACCCATGGCGGAGCGCTTCCGATTTCAGCAGGAGCATTGTTTGATCCATCCCTGCAGGAGAAGCAGAAACAGCACTCCCATGAAAAAGAACGGATCGCGGAGGCTGCTGCCAAATTAGTGCAGGAGGGACAATGCGTGATGCTGGACTCGGGCACGACGACAACGGCTGTCGCTCATGCTCTGCGCCGGTTTACGCAGCTTACTGTGATTACGAACGGGGTTAACATTGCGGCGGATCTGGCAGGTACGGATTTCGATGTGATCCTGACGGGCGGCATGTTGCGCAAGAATTCCTTCTCGCTGGTAGGTCCGCTGGCTGAAGACGTGCTTGAAGAGATGCATGCCGATTTACTTTTTCTTGGAGTGGATGGATTCGATCTTGAGATCGGTCTGACGACGCCGAATGTCCTCGAATCACGCGTAAATCGTGCCATGGTAAAGGCTGCCAAGAGGGTCGTCGTGGTCTGCGATTCAACTAAGTTTCATCGGCGCAGCCTTGCGCGGATTATTCCTCCTGCCAGTGTCGACTGCGTGATTACGGACCGGGGATTGTCAGAGTCAGATGCAGAGACGCTGCGCGGGCAGGATATTGAGCTGATTCTGGTGTAAGACTACTGCTAGATCAATGATGCAAGCCGTCATTCTCACATTTCGATTTCAATCTTTTGTTGACTTTTGGTTTCGTTCTGTGCGGAAATGCATGTACGAGTTTTCCGAACGGCCTTTCTGAATGTTTGACATCACAATCGCAGGCGAAATCAATCTGGACCTGATTCTTTACGGCCTTCCGCAGAGCATGCCTGTGGAGAGAGAGTTGTTGGCTACCAACTTTCAGATGACGCTGGGAAGTTCTTCCGCCATTCTTGCGCACAACCTGGCCGTCCTAGGCACAAAGGTAGGATTCATTACGCGCGCGGGCAAGGATGAATTCGGCAAGGTTGCCTTAAACAGGTTAGAGGAAAGCGGGACAGACTTGAGCCGCGTCGTCTTCGATACATCAGGAAAATCGACGGGCGTAACGGTGCTGCTGCATCACGGCAGGGAGCGGCACATCCTGACGTACCTGGGCACGATGAGCGACATGAGCCTTGGGGATTTGGATGTCGCGTATCTCAAGTCTTCAAAACACTTTCATCTGTCTTCGCTCTTTTTGCAGCGGTCTCTTGCGCCTGATGTGCCGAAGCTTTTCCGCGAATTGAAGCGTGCCGGGCTGACGATTTCGCTCGATACCAATGACGATCCGGAAGATAAATGGGGCGGCGTGCTGGATGAGGTGCTCGATCTCATCGACTTATTACTTCCCAACGAATCAGAGATCTGCCGGATTGCTCGGCGAAAGACGCTGGACGAGGCCCTTGAGGTGCTCTCGCGGCGAGTTCCCTGCATTGCGGTGAAACTCGGCTCGCGCGGTTCGCTGGTGCAGGCGGGCGAGAAAAGATTCGTGGTAGCGCCGGTTACAGTTTCAGCGGTCGATACGATCGGCGCAGGCGACAGCTTCAATGCCGGATTTCTTTCTGCATGGCTTCGCGGGCTCGCTTTAGAAGACTGTGCTATGGCGGGCAATATCGCCGGGGCGTTATCGACGCTGCGTCCGGGCGGCACCGAAGCGTTCCGCGACCGCGAGCTTACCAACAGCTTTCTCACACAGCATCATTTCCCTGGAGCCGTGAAGGCGTACTCGGAATGAACTTCGCACCCATTGACTGGATCATTGTAGTGGTTTATCTCGCAGCGTCCATGTTGGTTGGCCTGCTTGGGCGCAAGTATGTCGGCAACACCGCGCATTTTCTGGTTGCGGGCAGGGAACTTGGGACATACATCGGGATTGCGACGCTGGCGGCGACAGAAATTGGCACCATCACGTTCATGTACAACAGCGAGTTGGGCTACCGCTACGGCTTTGCTGCCTTTGCCGCCGCACTGATCTCGGGTGTTGCGATGATCTTTGTGGGGCGCACCGGTTTTGTGATCAGCAGATTGCGCGCACTCCGGCTGATGACGGTTCCAGAATATTTTGAAGTGAAGTACAGCCGCGGCTTGCGCATTGTCACGGGCATTCTTGTTGCGCTCGGCGGCATTCTGAATATGGGCGTCTTCCTCAAGATCGAGGGAGAGTTTCTCACCGTGATCAGTGGGCTGAACCAGAAATATCTGGTCGCCACGATGATTGCGATTCTGCTGCTTGAGCTGATTTACACGACGGTCGGCGGCATGATCTCGATTGTCATCACGGACTATCTGCAGTATGTGCTGCTGTCTATTGCAACTGTCATCATTACGATTTATGCCGTGCACTTTGCCGGCTGGCATGCCATGGTGGCGAAAGTCGCGAATGTCATGGGTTCGAGCGGGTTCAATCCCATCACTGCGCCGAAGTTCGGTTTCAGTTTCCTGGTCTGGCAATTGCTTTTGTGGCTGGCGATCCATACCTGCTGGCAGACAACGGCGATGCGCATGTTTTCGACCAAGAGCCCTGAAGTTTCAAAGCGCGTGATGACGTGGACGGGATTCATCTTTCTGGGGCGCGGCATGTTGCCGATGCTCTGGGGAATCGCGGCGCTCACGCTGCTGGGTCATGGAGCGATTTCGGGCGGAGTGCCGCAACCCGTCGTGAACGGCCACACGCTTGCGCCTATTGACGCCATGCCTGCGATGCTCTCCATGCTGCTTGGTCCTGGTATTCGGGGAATCGTCGTGGCGGGCATGCTGGCTGCCACGATGTCAGTGAACAGCTCGTATTTGCTGGGTTGGAGCGCGGTCATTTCACAGGACGTCATCGCTCCGGTGCGCAAGCAACTCGGCCGTCCGCCGGTACGCGATGCGACGCAGCTGCTTATCAATCGCATTTGTAACTTCGCGGTGGGAGTATTTCTTATTTTCTGGGGGCTGCTCTACACACCGCCGGGCGCGGTGTATCTCTATCTGAATATTACGGGGACTATTTTTCTTGCCGGCGCATTTGTCTGCGTGATTGGCGGCCTTTACTGGAAGCGCGCCAATATTACCGGCGGCTACTGTGCGATGCTGATGGGCGCGGCGGGCGCCATCGTTCCTTTTTTCTTTCTGCATAAAAGCGAAAGCTTTTCCGGGTTTGCCGCGTTTGGGCTTTCGGCGGCAGGGTTGCTGATTGGATCGCTGCTAAGGAAGAAGAGCTCCAATCCAACGGTTTCGGAATTAGCGATGCAGACGGGAGATGTGCGATGAATGCATGGCTGGATTTCTGGGCGGTGTGGCTGGTGATTTCCGGACTCGCTTTCGCGGGCATCACGCTGGTTGTAGCGGTTAAGGGATTTCATGATCTGCGCGCCATGTTTGCCGGATTGAGCGGAAAGAAGAGGGTTGAGTAGATGAGCGATCAAGATAAGTTTGTCGCGATGGTTTCGGCAAAGGCAGAGGTCAATCTTCCTCTCGGAGATTTTCAACCCAAGTCAACGCTCATCCAGGAAGAACATCACCTGAAGCGCGCCCGCTTTCCTGTGATTGATTATCACAATCATCTGGATTCGGTTGAACCGCGTGAAGTATTGCGCGTGATGGATGCCTGCGGCATCGAGAAGACTGTAAACATCACGATGAAGACTGGCGACGAAGCCCTCCGGATGATCGACAAGTTTCACGCGGCCGACCCCGAACGGTTTGCGACGATTGGCTGGATGGACTGGTCCGATGTGACGAGGCCGGACTTTGTTGCGCTGACTTTAGAGCGGCTGGAGCGGCTGGTCGAGCGCGGAGCTGTGGGCATCAAGTTCTGGAAAGACCTTGGTTTAAGCGTGCGCGATGCCGACGGCGCGTTACTGCGGGTGGACGATGAGCGGCTGGCTCCGATCTTTGATAAGGCGGCAGAGCTTGGAATTCCGGTCATGTTTCATACGGCCGATCCAGACGCATTTTTTCTGCCGATCGACGAGAAGAATGAGCGATATGAGGAACTGGCGGCGCATCCGGATTGGGGATTTCACGGAGCACACTATTCGAAAAAAGAGCTGCTTGATCAGCGAGATCGAGTGATTGCACGGCATCCCAAGACGACATTTGTCGGGGCGCACGTAGCGGAGAGCGGAGAAAACCTTGCGCGAGCTGTGACCCTGCTCGAAACCTATCCGAATGTCTATGTCGATATCAGCGCGCGAGCATCGGAGCTCGGACGACAGCCTTATTCGGCGCGTGCATTGTTTCTGAAGTTCCCGGACCGCATTCTTTTTGGGGCCGATCTCCTACCGGAGGAATCGATGTATCGGCTTTATTTCCGTTTTCTCGAAACGGCGGATGAGTATTTCGACTATCCTTCGCACGCCTCACGGCAGGGGCGCTGGAATATTTATGGGCTGCACCTTCCAGACGATGTGCTGCGCAAGGTCTATCGCGACAATGCCCTGCGGCTTCTAAAATAGCGGGTATTTTCCCGCCGACCGTCGTCATCCATCCTTCTCCTTATCAGGAGAAGTGGAAAAACTTATCCGGTAAAGAATATTTAAGTGTCATAATGTAAATGCTTTACGCGGATTGCGGTGCGATGGTGCGACATGCTCTTTTACGTTCGCTATAATCAGCGCTTGCCCCGACAAGGACGCTGATGCTGGCAGATCCCATTGCCGAAAATCACGCTGTTTTGACACAGGCCGAGAAGACGGCGGTGCAAGAGCAATTAGAACGTCTCCTGGCGAGTTCTTATTTCAGCCACAGCAAAAGATTTCCTACCTTTCTAAGATTTGTCGTTCAGCATGCTCTGGCGGGGCAGGGCGACATGCTGAAGGAACGCACGCTCGGGATTGAGATCTTCGGCCGCAGTCCGGATTATGACACCGCAGCCGACCCTATTGTTCGCGTGACTGCGGCTGAAATTCGCAAACGGATTGCACAGTATTATCAGGAGCCGGGGCGCGAGAATGAGATTCGCGTTTCCTTGCTCTCCGGGTCGTATGTGCCGCATTTCCAATGGCCGCATCCGCCGGAAGCGCACGTCGAGCAGGCGCCTGCCGAACTGCACTCTTTATCGGAAGAACCTGCGAGTGAGGAGACTTCGTATAGACCTTCGCCTTCGACGCGATGGTCGATTGCAGTGGTCATGTTACTCGCGGTGGTCATAGCCTCGGCTGCCCTTGTTCTAGTTTGGAAATCGACGCAGCGCTCTCCGTTCGATTTTTTCTGGGGACCGGTTCTCAGCTCCAGCGATCCGGTGCTCTTCTGCATTGCGGATCAGAACATGTATTCGGAAATCGCGCTGCGGGATGCGTCGGACCCGACTCACCAGAGCATACTCAAAGACAATCTGAGCGCCGTGGTTATGACTGATTTGACCCCCATCGTGAAGATTGCGGGATTGATGCAGGCCAGCGGCAAGAAATACAGTCTGAAGGGCGAAGGACTGACGAATCTGACGGACCTGCGAAACGGACCTACCGTTTTCGTGGGCGCTTTCGACAATGCCTGGACCCTTCGGTTGACGAAACCGCTGCGCTTTCATTTTGGCAACAATGAGGATATGACTAAGCTGTGGATCTCGGATGCGAGCAGCTCCGGGCCTCCAGCCTGGGTGGTGGACCGCACATTGCAGTTGAAAACGAATAACTATCGCGATTACGGGATTGTGGCGCGATTTGTGGATCCAAATACCGGGAAACTCGCCATTGTTGCGGCGGGCGTGGCGCGAGGCGGGACGATTGTCGCGGGTGAATTTCTTACCGACCCCGCGAATCTCGATCAGCTTACGAAGACGGCTCCAAAGGGATCCAGCAAGAAAAATGTTGAAGTTGTGCTGAGCACCGAAATCATCGATGGGCAGCCGGGCTCTCCGAAGATTGAAGCCACTTACTTCTGGTAGAAGCGGCTTTTGGTAGTCCCACTTTGGATGCGTGGCCAAAACTGGTCGCTTTTCCGGCAATCGTCGCATCCTCTGGATTCTTCCCCTTCGTTCCTCAGGGGATCCGTGAACGCTCTTCGCTGTAAACCTGGTAGCCTGTACCGCCGATAAGGACGATTGGTTCCTGGCGGAATTGAGTTATGAGAGCTGCGGTGTTGTTGTGATATCTCCGCCGGGTTCGATAGACTTTGCTCGACTATGAATCTTTCTGAAATCCAATCTGCTCTCCGCGATCTGAAGCTGGATGCGTGGCTTTTTTACGACCATCATCATCGCGATCCGATTGCGGGCCGTATTCTCGGCCTCGATCCGCATGCGCACATCACGCGCCGGTGGTATTACGTCATTCCTGCGCATGGGGAGCCGCATAAGCTGGTGCATCGCATTGAGCAGGGACGGCTGGACACGCTGCCGGGCGGAAAGACGCAGTACTCCTCGTGGCAGGAGTTGCAGGCTGGACTGGACGCAACGCTCGCGCCCTACCAGCGCATCGCCATGCAATATTCGCCACGCAACGCCATCATGTATGTCTCCATGGTGGACGCAGGGACGGTGGAGCTGCTGCGCGAGATGGGGAAGACGATTGTCAGCTCTGCCGATCTGGTCAGCCAGTTTGAAGCGGTGCTTTCCGAAGCACAGATCGCCAGCCACTATGAGGCGCAGAGAGCGCTGGATGAAATTCTGGCCGAGGGGTTTCGGGCAATCGACCGTCGGGTGAAGAGCGGGATTACGGAATACGAGATGATGACGTGGTTCCAGGAAGCGATGCAGCGTGCGGATCTGGTGACGGAGAACGGTCCGAATGTTTCCGTGAACGCGAACTCTTCTGACTCGCATTATGAGCCGACAGCAGCGCACTCTCGCAGGATTCAGAGCGGCGATTTTCTGTTGATTGATATATGGGCGCGCAAGAATCGCCCGAACACATGCTGGTATGACATTACCTGGACCGGGGTAGTGGGACGCGAGCCTTCTGAGCGGGAAAACCAGGTATTTGAAATGGTAAAGAATGCACGGGATGCGGCGATCCGCACGGTGCAGGAGGCTTTTACCCATAAAAAACCGATTGCCGGCTGGCAGGCCGACGATGCTGCCCGTGCTGTGATTCGCGAGGCTGGATTTGAGGCGTATTTTACCCACCGGACGGGGCACAATATTGCTACGGAGCTACACGGCAATGGAGCGCATCTCGACAACCTGGAGACTCACGACGAGCGCCGCATTCTGCCGTTCACATGTTTTTCCGTGGAGCCGGGCATTTATCTGCCGGAGTTTGGCATTCGGAGCGAGGTAAACATGATGACGGCTCGCGACAAGGCTGAGGTGACCGGTCGGATTCAGCAGGAACTGGTGCGGATTTAAGACATTTTCCGCGTAGGTCGAGGCCGTCGTTGAGTGGAGCGAAGAATCTCAGCGATATTTCTTAGCCCACATCGCTGAGATTCTTTCCTTCGGCCTCGCTCAGGACAGGCTCTCCCTCCGGTCGTCAGAATGACGGGGTAGTGGATGATCATGGTCTACACCTGCATGAAAATTGCTATGAGGCGTGACTCGGTGCTGTGCTCGCGTCTGCGCCGGATGCTGACAATAGGGAGCCGGAACATTCTTCTTCGGTAGTGCATCAAAATATTTTAGGTGCGGTCGAATTCTTACATTATCTGGTTTGTGGGCGCCGTGGTCTGGTGGATCGATGCGGCGCTGCATCTGTATTCCGGCGCGCTTCCTCACGCAGGACTGGCGATTGCGATTTCGTTGCTGTTTCTTTTTGCCGGGGTCGTTTTTCGCAGGCAGTCTTTGCGCAAATGAGACGCAGATCAATTTCCCGGATCGTTGATCATGACTTCGTAGATGGCGACTCGCTGATCAAACCGGGACAGTAACTTTTGCCCGGCCTCAGGAATGATGGTGTGGCCAAACTCCTCGCCGGCGGCGGCACGCACCGATTCCAGCGAATCGAAATGCGTGATCGCGACAAATTCCACTTCCTGAAAGAGGTTGCGGCGCAGCAATTTGCCGCCCAGAAAGCCGCGTACAGCGCGTAGTTTGGGAAAAATCTCGGAGCTTACAAAAGCTTCGTAAGCTTCGGCGTTTTCCGGCGTCGTATATCCCTGCCACAAACGGGTGATCATACAAACTTCTCCGCCGAGAAGGATGATAGTGACAGCGACTGCGTGAAAGAATGCCAGAGACCTTTCGATCTCTGGCCTCACATCTTACACTGCGGAGTTGGTCAGCGCACGCGATTCCAGCTGTTCTGTTTCAACATATGAAATGCAATCTTCCAGAATGTCGAGCGCGATAGCGGCTTCGTGCTCGTTTGCAATGAGTGGGGGCGCGAGGCGGATGGAGGTTTCGCCGCATCCGAGAATCAGCAGGCCGCGCTCAAAAGCCAACTCGACAATGCGGTCACGCCACTGTCCGGCAACCTCGCGCGTGGTTTGATCCTTCACGATCTCGATGCCGATCATCAGGCCGCGGCCGCGCACCTCGCCGACGATGGGGTGTTTTGACGCCCACTGCCGCAGGCGGTTGAACATCTGGTTGCCGAGTTTTGCCGCGTTGGCAATGCCTTCGCGTTCGAGGACATCCATCGTGGCCAGAGCCGCGGCGATCGATACCGGGTTTCCGCCAAAAGTGGAGGCGTGCGAGCCGGGTGTCCAGTCCATGATCTCGGCACGGGTCATGCAGATGCCGAGAGGCATACCGGAGGCGATGCCCTTGGCCATGCAGACGATGTCGGGTTGAACGCCGGAGTGCTCGATGGCCCACCATTTGCCGGTGCGTCCCGCGCCGGACTGCACTTCGTCGGCGACCAGCAGAATGCCGTACTTGTCGCAGATGCGGCGCAGTTCTTGCAAGAAAATGGTCGGCGCGACAACGTAGCCGCCTTCACCCTGAATGGGCTCGACGAAGATCGCGGCTACTTCTTCGGGCGCAAGGGTCGTCTTGAAGAGCTTTTCTTCAATGTAGCGAGCGCAGCCCAGAGCAAATTTTTCTTCTTCCTGCGGTCCGCCGCTACAGCCGCGATAAGCGTAGGGATAGCGGACATGCGTTACGCCAGGGACGAGCGGCGAAAAGCGGCGGCGCTGCTGCGGCTTGGACGCGGTGAGCGAGAGCGCGCCCATGGTGCGTCCGTGGAATGCTCCGAAGAAGGCGATGACGTGCTGGCGCTGCGTATGGTAACGGGCGATCTTCAACGCGCATTCGACGGCTTCCGCGCCGGAATTGCCGTAATAGAAGCGATGCGGCCCGGGCATAGGAGCGACTGCGGAGAGGCGTTCCGCGAGCGTGACCAGCGATTCGTAGTAAAAATCGGTGCCGGAGATGTGGATCAGCTCGGCGGCTTGTTTCTGGATGGCCGCCACGACTTCCGGATGGCAGTGGCCGGTCGAGGTCACGGCGATACCGGCGGCAAAATCAAGAAACTCATTGCCGTCCACGTCTTCGACGCGAACACCGAGACCGCGCTTAGCCACCATCGGGTAGGAACGGGTGTAGCTGGGCGAGATGAGGCGGTCATCGTCTTTGACGATGCGTTTTGCATTGGGGCCGGGGAGCGGTCCGTTCAATTTTGGACCAAATTTGCTCAGAATCTCAGTCGATTGCATGGTCTTCTCCTTAAAGGGCCTTGGTTTTGGCTTCAGCCTGTTCTGGTCTTTCGGTTCATCGGTCACCGCTTGCTATTGGGCGGCTGGCTGTATGGAGGAGTCGTTCTTCGGGCGATGACGCGGACGGGACGGTAGATAGATGAGAGGCCGTGTGCGGGGTCCAGCGTCACGGGCAGCGTTGACTAGTCGCTGCCGAAGAGGCTAGGTCGCGTGCGGGTAGGCAATACGCGGAGATACTTGAGGGGAGCAATGGCACGCGCAAGGGCCTGCGTCCAGCGTTTTTGGCTGGAGATGGGGCCCAAAACGGCAATGTGCCTGTTGCTGCGCATATTGTCCCTGTGTGTGTAGAGGATAGCATGCGGATGCAAGAGGCGGAAAGAGCGCTTCTGCTGTAAGAAGAACGGAAACCGTGTATAACAGGCGCGCACGCACCCTGGTGCACCTATACCGCTATTCGGGAAGTTAATTGTTATGTCCACTTCGCGCAGAGATTTTCTTAAGGCTTCGGCATGGACGGTTGCAGCAGCTTTCGCTGGCATGCGTGCCACGCGAGCGCTGGCTCTTTCAGCGGCGGGCGCAAACACGCAGCGGCTTGCGGAGGGGTGGGAGTTCCTGCCGCAACCGCTGGGCGGAGTATGGGAGGCATGGCACAGTGAAGGCATCGCCATCTGGCAGCCAGTTACTCTGCCGCACTGCTTCAACCATTACGATGCGTGCGATCCGGATAGGCCGTATTACCGCGGGCAGGGGTGGTACCGCACTAAACTTGCGGTCAGCAATCCCTATCCGAAGGGTCGCACGCTGCTTCACTTTGAAGGCGCGGGGCAGCGAACGGAGGTCTATGCCGGATCTCAGCTGGTGGGAAAGAACGCGGGTGGCTACAACGAATTTATTTTCGACGTTACCGACGCGATAGCCTCGCTCGGCAGTCCGGTGCCGCTGGCCGTGCGCTGCGACAACTCACGCAACCTGGAGATGATGCCGTCGGATGTGAGTGACTTCAATCTGTATGGCGGTCTCTACCGGCATGTTTCGCTGATCTGCGTGCCCGCGATTGCGCTCGCGTCGGTGCATATCGTCGTCGATGCGAAACCGGGCGTACCTGCGCAGGTGGTCGTGCGCGCTTCGCTGCATAATCCTGCGGCGTTGAGCGATTCACTTTCCATCACGATTGACGTACCGGATCCCAATAACAAGCCGGTGCACCATTCCACGAACGATCATGCTCCGTGGACAGGAGAAAAAGAGCTGGTTCGATTCACGGTGGAGCATCCGCAGCGTTGGTCGCCGGACAATCCTGTGCTTTACCCGTGCCGCGTCACTCTCAAAAGCGCCCACGGCGAAAACGGGCTGAACGAACGCTTCGGAATTCGTCACCTGGAGTTTACCGATCATGGGCCGTTTCTGCTGAACGGCGAAAAGCTGTTTCTGAAGGGCACGCAACGGCACGAAGACGACGCGCACGCGGCTGCGGCTGTACCTGATTCGATCACGCGGCGCGAGATGCAGATGATCAAGGAGATGGGGGCCAACTTTATTCGTCTGGCGCATTATCAGCAGTCTTCGCTGGTACTGGATCTTTGCGATGAGCTTGGATTGCTGGTGTGGGAAGAGCTGCCATGGTGCCGCAGCGGAATCGGCAATGAGGACTTCAAAGAGAGGGGCCGGCGCATGATGCGCACCATGATCGACCAGCATTTCAATCATCCATCGATTGCGTTCTGGGGGCTGGGAAATGAGGATGACTGGCCGGATGAGTACCCGACGACGGACAAGCAGGCGATTCGTGCTTACATGCAGGAATTGAACGACCTTGCGCATACGCTCGATCCATCGCGTATGACCTCATTTCGTCGCTGCGCTTTTGCCAGCGATATTCCTGATGTGTATTCGCCATCGATCTGGGCGGGTTGGTATCGCGGGTCGTACCCGGAATATCAGAAGTCGCTCGAAGAGCAAAAAGATAAGATCAGGCACTTTCTCCATATCGAGTGGGGAGCCGACAGCCATGCGCGTCGCCATGCGGAGAATCCATACGCGCCGCTGAAAAATATCCCGATGGGGCAGGGAACGGATGAGCGCGGCCTCGCATATCTGCCGACGGGGGGCGATGCGCGGGTGTTTCGCGACGGCGACTGGTCGGAAACGTATGCGTGCGATCTTTTTGACTGGCATTTGAAGGTGCAGGAGACGCTACCCTGGTTTGCCGGTTCTGCGCAGTGGATCTTCAAGGATTTCAGCACGCCGATGCGTGTTGAAAATCCGGTCCCACGGGTGAATCAGAAGGGGCTGGTCGAGCGCGACCTGACGAAGAAGGAAGGCTATTACGTCTTTCAATCGTATTGGGCTGACGGGGGTGCATCACCGATGGTGCATATTTATGGATATACCTGGCCGATCCGCTGGGGGGATGTCGATGAACAGAGATGGGTGAAGGTGTATTCGAATTGCGCGGAAGTCGAGCTGTTTCTGAATGGTCAATCCTGCGGCATAAAGAGGCGTAATAGCCAGGACTTTCCTGCGGCTGGCTTGCGCTGGAGCTGCAAATTTGCGGTGGGTAAGAATACGCTACGCGCGGTGACACGAAAAAATGATCCGGAGGTGACGGATGAAGTCACGTTTACCTATCAGACTGAAAAATGGGGTAAGCCCGCGGTCTTGAGACTGGCTGAAGTGTCGCGCAATGCGGACGTGGTGACGGTTGAGGCTCAACTGCTTGATGATCAGGGCGTTGCGTGTATGGATGCGCGCAACCGAGTGCGTTTCTCGATGGCCGGAGCCGGGACTTTGCTCGACAATCTGGGAACTTCGACTGGATCCCGTTTGATTGAGTTGTACAACGGACGTGCGGCTGTCTCTTTCGTTCACAATGCCGGGCCTTCTGAAATTGCTGTGACGGGCGACGGGATAAAGGGAGCCTTTCTCACGGTTTCCTAGTGTTTAAAAGGCTAGGGTATCTGCCGTTCCATGAATAAATGCAGTAAAAGAAAGGGAAAAGCAGGTCCTTCGCTGCGTTCAGGATGACAGTTTTTTGACTTGATGGTCAGATGACCGGGTATGGGAATAGAAGTATCTCTCATTCAGATTGATCGCATCTTGATGATCTATCGTGCAAATGTGCGCTGTGGTGCATCTTTTGTGTACGCGCCGCTTTCGGGTTCTGAGTGCTGCGTGAATGGAGAGACCTGCCCATGAAGCGCCTCAATGCGAGCTCATTCGCCATTCCATTTGCTTTTGGCTGCGTGTATTTCTTCTGGGGTTCAACCTACACGGCCATCAAGGTAGGGGTGCAATATCTGCATCCGCTGATTCTGGGCGGTATGCGGTTTTTTATTGCCGGCGTTCTGTTGCTGGCGTTTTGTGCCGCGCGGGGAAGGCGCATTTTTCTGCCGGTGCGTGAGCTTGGCTGGCTGGCTGCTATTGGGTTGTTGCTGCTGGTTGGAGGAAACATCGGACTTGTCTTTGGCGAGCGATACATTGACAGCGGTTTGGCGGCATTGTTGCTGGCGATTGTGCCGTTGTATGTGGCGATTCTCAGCATGCTGCTGCCGCGCGGAGAAAAGCTGCTGATGCGCGGCTGGCTGGGTCTTGCGCTTGGATTTGTCGGATTGGTGGCATTGCTTTGGCCGGGAATCCGGCAAGCGAATGCGCAACATCAGCAGGTGCTGGGCAGCGTGATTGTTCTGTGCGGTGCATTTTTCTGGGCCGTTGGGTCGGTGCTGTCGCGTGAATTGAAATTGCCGGTAAATCCAATGGTGGCCGCGGGTTGGGAGATGCTGGTTGCAGGCACCGTGAGTCTGGTTGTAGGTGTGGCCGTGGGCGGATGGCATGCCTCGCACTGGACCCGGGACGCTATCGGAGCGGTGGCATATCTTGTGACCTTCGGTTCGCTTGTGGGATACACGGCATTTGTATGGCTGCTCGACCATGTTCCGGTCTCGAAAGTCACAACATATGCATACGTTAACCCTGTCGTTGCGGTCATTCTTGGGGCGCTTCTTCTTGGTGAGCACCTGGCAGGTACTGAATATATTGGGATGGCAGCGGTGGTGATTGCGGTAGTTCTGGTTACGTCCTCCCGTATCCGGGTCGAAGCCAGACAGCTTGAGGCAGAGCCAGCAAAAGTGTGAAATTCGGCTGCAACCCTCCCTTCTTTTTCGATCTCCCATGAGTAGGGAGGCGATTATGCCGAATACCTTAGGTTCGCTTCTTCTGTTTGCAGTCGTGTTTGTGGGAGGAATTCTCTGGGCCACGCATGGGCATTGTGCGGACACTGATGGGATGGGCGATGTGACGGGGCATCCTGGGAAGATGTCTTAGCCCAAGCACAATGCGGTTTGGTTAGAATCGCGAAGGTATCTCATAGCGGACTTTCGAAGATTCCTGAGGGGACGATTGTGCCTGCAGGTAAAATTGTGGGAAGACCGAGGCCGCCCTTCTACGGCCAGGTGGTTCCTCCTGGGTACGCCATGCTGGGATGAGGATGGAGATGGAATAGGGCTGGAGTCTTCTGGTAGCTTGGGTGAAGACTACAATCTCAGAACCGCAGCGAATGGATACGACAACTACAGAGATCAGGCATTTTGACACGCAGACGGTTCCGCCGAGCGCGCTGCATGACGAGCAGAATAATGAGATATCGCTTTTGGATCTTCTGATTATTCTGGCGCGACGCAAGTGGCTCATTCTTAAATTCACCTTCGGATTTGCGCTGATTGCGCTCATCATTTCTCTTCTTCTGCCGAAACGCTATACGGCTCTCACCACAGTTTTGCCCCCGCAGCAGAATTCCTCACTCAGTTCGGCTTTGATGTCGCAGATTGGAAATTTAGGCACTCTCGGTGCGCTCGCAGGGTCGAGCATGGGGCTCAAGAACCCCAACGATATGTTTGTGGCGATGTTCAAGAGCCGCACCGTAGAAGATGCGATGATCGAGCGGTTCGGGTTGATGAAGGAGTATCACCAGGAATACATGTCTACTGCCCGAAAGGCGTTTGAAAGCCATGCAACGGTAGAGAGTGGAGCGAAGGACAACCTCATCCATATTTCCGTTCAAGATAAAGACCCTAAGCGCGCGGCCGCAATGGCTAACGCTTATGTAGAGGAATACCGTCAGCTTTCGCAACACCTGGCAATCAGCGAGGCTTCGCAGCGTAGACTCTTTTTCGAGCAGCAGCTGGAGCAGGCGAAAGATAATCTGGCCAACGCCGAAGAAGCCCTGAAGGAAACGCAGCAGAAGACAGGCATGATTCAGCTGGATAGCCAGGCTCGTGCGCTGATTGAATCCGCCGCGCAACTGCGCGCGCAGATCACCGCAAAAGAGGTGCAGCTGCAAGGGATGCGGACCTACGGGACTAACGAGAATGCTGACGTTGTGCAGGCGCAGCAGGAGCTGGACAGCATGCGCGCACAGCTGGCGAAGCTTGGCGGTAGTGCCGATGACACCAGCGGTGGCTTGATTTTGCCGAGAGGACAAGTACCGCAGGTAGGTGTCGAATATATCCGCAAGCTGCGTGATGTGAAGTACCGCGAGACGATTTTTGAGATCCTGGCCCGACAGTTTGAATTAGCCAAATTAGACGAGGCAAAAGAAGGGGCGCTTATTCAAGTTGTAGATCCGGCGATTGTTCCAGACTACAAGTCGTTTCCGAAGCGGGGCTTGATTATTGTCGTTGCAGCGATAGCGGGGATGTTCATCGGCATCTTTGTTGCACTTTTCAAGGAAGGCATGGAGCGGCTGCGACAGGACCCCGAACAAAGCGAGCGTCTCAATGTCCTCCGCAGGGCACTCTGGACAAAGAAAACGGCCTGAGAACATTATGAATAAAGAAGATTCGATCCTGGTAACAGGCGGTGCCGGTTTTATCGGTTCCAATTTCGTTTTGTCATGGATCAAGGAAGTCGGTTCGCCGGTTATCAACCTCGATAGCCTGACGTATGCCGGCAATCGCAACAATCTGCAGTCCCTTGACCAGAATTCGCGCCACATTTTCGTTCACGGCGACATGGCCGATGAACAGCTGGTGACGAAGCTTCTCCGCGAATACAGGCCAAGGGCGATTGTCCATTTTGCTGCGGAAAGCCATGTGGACCGGTCGATCGTTGGACCTGGCGCGTTCATCCAGACCAATGTGGTGGGCACGTTTGAACTTTTGCAGACGGCTCGTGCCTATTACGCTGAGTTAAGTGCCGATGAGCAGAAGGAGTTTCGACTCCTGCACGTTTCGACTGACGAAGTGTATGGAACGCTTGGGCCTGACGATCCTGCATTTTCTGAGACGACGGCCTATGCGCCGAACAGTCCATACGCTGCATCCAAGGCTGCCTCAGACCATTTGGTGCGGGCCTATTTCCACACGTATGGGCTACCGGTTCTTACGACGAACTGTTCCAACAATTACGGTCCGTATCAGTTTCCGGAAAAACTCATCCCTCTGATGATCCTCAATGGACTGGAGGGCAAACCGCTACCGGTTTACGGGGATGGAAAGAATGTTCGCGACTGGCTTTTTGTTGAGGATCATTGCTCGGCAATTCGCACAGTGTTGGAAGGTGGCAGGCTTGGAGAGACCTATAACATCGGCGGATCAAGCGAGCGAACGAATATCGATGTGGTTACGACGATCTGCGATTTGCTGGACGAGCTTTCACCCAATGAAGCGATCGGGTCACGGAAGAAGCTGATTTCGTATGTGACAGATCGTCCGGGTCACGACCGTCGTTATGCCATCGACGCGCGCAAGATCAAGCAGGAGCTTGGCTGGGAGCCGGCGGAGCGCTTCGAGTCGGGAATTCGCAAGACAGTCGAGTGGTACCTCGCGCATCAGGATTGGGTTGAAAATGTGCGTTCCGGCGCATACCAGCAATGGATTGAAACGAACTATGCGGAGCGTGTGACTCGATGAAGGGAATTGTGCTGGCAGGTGGTTCGGGGACGCGCCTTTATCCGGTGACGCATGTGGTTTCAAAGCAGCTGCTGCCCGTCTATGACAAGCCAATGATTTACTACCCGCTGACGACGCTCATGCTGGCGGGTATCCGGGAGATATTGATCATCTCTACGCCGCAGGATACAGGGCGCTTTGCGGATCTGCTTGGTACTGGCGAACAGTGGGGGCTTCATCTTTCTTACGCGGTGCAGCCTAGCCCGGATGGTCTTGCACAGGCGTTCATCATCGGCGAAGAGTTTATCGGGTCAGACGCATGTGCGCTGGTGCTCGGAGACAACATATTTTATGGTCAGTCTCTTTCGATGCAACTGGTGAAAGCTGCTGGTAAAAAGACTGGCGCAACAGTATTTGCTTATCCCGTTCACGATCCGGAACGATATGGCGTGGTTGAGTTCGACAAGAATGGACGCGCGGTCAGTCTTGAAGAAAAGCCTGTAGCTCCAAAATCGCGTTACGCGGTCACCGGTCTTTATTTCTATGACAACGATGTTGTAAGTCTTGCGGCGTCTCTCAAGCCTTCTCCACGCGGAGAACTCGAGATCACTGACCTGAATCGTTGCTACCTTGAAAGCGGCACTCTAGATGTCGAGCTGATGAGCCGTGGTATGGCATGGCTCGATACGGGAACGCACGATTCACTCTTTGAAGCAGGATTATTTATTCAGACCATCGAACGCCGGCAGGGTTTGAAAATTGCGTGCCCTGAAGAGATTGCGTTTCGCCATGGATATATCACCGCCGAACAGGTCGAAGCTCTGGCGCAGCCTGTGCGGAAGAGCGGATATGGCCAATACCTGTTGTCTCTGCTCAATGAGCCAAATTTTCCTTCCGACGGTATATAAACAATGAAAGTCTTGGAAACTGAATTGCCTGGAGTTTTGATCTTAGAACCCAGGATATTCAAAGACGAGCGCGGCGCATTTTGCGAAACCTACAACGAGCGCGCTATGGAGCAGGCTGGGTTGCCCACTCACTGGGTGCAGGATAACTTTTCCGTGTCCAAGCAAAACGTCGTGCGCGGTATTCACTACCAAATTCAAAATACCCAAGGCAAGCTGGTCCGTGTGACCCATGGCGTTGTCTGGGATGTCGCGGTGGATCTGCGGCGCAGCTCGCCAACCTTTGGGAAGCATGTTGGCGTGGAGTTATCCGGCGAAAACGGGCGTCTTTTCTGGATTCCTGAAGGCTTTGGTCACGGATTTGTGGCCTTGTCGGACACGGCAGGCTTTGCCTACAAGGTCACCGAATATTACTCACCGGCAGACGAGCGGACATTGCTGTGGAATGATCCTGCCATTGCTATTCCATGGCCTGTGTCTAAAACGGATGCCGTTGTCTCTGGAAAAGACCAACAGGGTCGAACTTTAGACCAGGCTGAGTTGTTTGCATGAGCCAGGCACAAAACATTCTGATTCTCGGTGCTGGCGGTCAGGTGGGTACCGAACTGCGACGCAGCTTTGCTAATGCAGGTGAAGTAACTGCATTCGGCCGCGAGACCGCCGATCTTTCAAGACCGGAAGAGCTACGCTCTCTTATCCGTCAACTTCATCCTGATGTGATTCTGAATGCAGCTGCTTATACAGCTGTGGACCGGGCGGAGTCTGAACCTGAACTGGCCTTGACGATCAATGGCGAGGCTCCACGCATATTGGCGGAAGAGGCAGCGAGTTCAAATGCGCTGCTCGTGCACTATTCGACGGATTATGTCTTCGATGGATCAAAGCGGTCACCGTGGGAAGAGGCCGATGAGACCAATCCGCTGAATGTCTATGGACGGACGAAGCTGGCGGGCGAGCGGGCGATCCAAGAAGTTGGCGGCAGATATCTCATTTTCCGCACGAGCTGGGTGTATGGGCCGCATGGACGCAACTTTCTATTGACCATGCGGCGATTGGGCCGGGAACGCGATCAGCTAAAGATCGTCGACGATCAATTCGGTGCGCCGACTTCTTCAGCAGCCATTGCGGATGCCACGCGAGCGGCGGTTGAAAGAGCGGGGGCAGACTGGACAACTCATTCCGGTGTGTACCACATGACCTGTGGCGGCGAGACAACATGGTTTGGATTTGCGAAAGAAATCTTTGCGGAGCAAGAACAGCAAACGGAGAGCAAGTCTCCGCAGATCATCCCGATTCCTTCAAGTGAATATCCCGTCCCAGCGATGCGTCCCACGAACTCCGTTCTTTCCAATCAGAAATTGCAGTCGTTTTTTGGAATTGCATTACCGGATTGGCAGAGGGCTCTCGTTAAAACCATGATGGCACTCAAGCCAGAGGGTGGAATACCTACAGGCTCTCGCATTCGCTGAGGATTGAACTTAATTACAAAGCAGTCTTAGATTCGAAGACAGCATGAGCGGCCCTTATTGGAAGAGGCCGCTCGCGCCTTGAACCCCATCAGAACATCAGCTTCAACGCAAACTGAACCAGCCGCGGGTTATTGACCTGGCCGGTCACCTGGCCAAGCGAGGAGGAATCATTTTCCGGATAAGTTAATTTACCCGTCCCTTAATCGTAAGCGAGGGCCTGGGTTACGTCCTGCTTTACAGCTTTCATTACAGGAACGATGGCACCTAAAAGAGCACCCGTAATTGCGATGACTCCAGCTATGGGCCACCATGCGTACACAGTTTCCTGCGCCAGGCTCGAGGGCACCAGATGCCGCATGCACCATTGCGTTCCGTAGGTTAAAACGATGCCTGCTACAGTTCCTGAGATCGCCAGGACGAGCGTTTCCTTCAGCAGCAGGCTAAGAATCATGGCGGAGGAGGCGCCCATCGCTTTCAGAATTCCGATCTCGCGTGTTCGCTCCAGGACCGCTGTGTACATGGCCATATAGACGACTATGAAGCCAACAACCACGGCTACTCCAATCACGACGCCGATGAAATTCCGCAGTAACCCGACGCTGCTGATCGATAGCAATGAAGTGAATTCTTCCATCGTATAAATGGGGTAGCCCGGCAGTTTCTTATGCAGTTCGTCCACAACTTCCTGGGCGCGGTTTGGATTGTCGACCTTGACATAGATCTGGCTGAGCCGATGCGGATTTCCTGTCAGTTCCTGCAGTATGGGCAATTTCACAGCAATGCGGGTGAGCTTGCCTGATTCGAAAATCCCGGAGAGATGCCAGTCATGGTCGATAAGATGAACAGTGTCCCCAACATGAAGGTGCTTTTCCCTGGCGTAGTATTCATCGACCAGAATGTCGTTATCCTGCTGGAATGGGCCACCGTGAAGAAAGTGAAAACCGCCGCTCATTTTGCCGAAATGATCGAGGTCGAGACCGTTAATTGTGTCCAGCCCTGCTAAGGGTTGCACGACTGTCCCGGTTGCCAGAAGGACGTGCGGCTGCTTCACCAACATCGGAACCAATAGATCGGTCATTGGAGCCGAACTGAGCCCGATGATCGAGGACCCCGGAGGCCGAATCATGATATCGGCTCCGGCTCCGCGAGCACGGCGTGCCGTCGCGTCGAGCGTTCCATAGCTGACGCCCACAAGTGTGAGAATCATCGTCACTTCCACGGCGATGGCCAGGATGCTCAGCAGTGTACGGACGGGCCGATACCCCAGATTGGATAGAATAAACCTGTTGATCGTACCCATATGTGTCGACATGCAGATTGAGCTGTCAGTCTCCTGCGATTGCTACGTTATAGTTGTCTTCGGCTTGCCTGCGAAGCGATTGCTCAAAGGCCGCGAGTTGTGCTTCGATATTCCCTTCGAGCTGCCTGCGCTTGACGATGTCCTCGCGATAGCGGCGGAGGAAGTAATCGATTGTTTCCACGCGAATGCGGATGGAGCCGGATGGTTTGTTTTCGTCGAGATCTTTGAAGGAGAAGTATGGCGTTCCCGACTGCTCGATGATGCCCTCGATGACTCCGTAAATGGGAGCGTCGTGCCCGCACTTAAAGCTGGAGACTTCAAGCGCCACAAGGTTCGGATGGCGGGCGGTAAATTTAGCCGCCCACACTTTATGGTTTGTGCTTGTGGAATAACGGTTCTTCCAGACGTCGGAGATATCGAGCGGATGCGTGATGAATCCAGCGCGCACCTCGTCGCCGAAGAGCCGGTCGAGAATATCTTCATCCACCGGCAAAGTGCTTTGTGAGAAGACCGGATAGCCAAGCTTCTGGAACTCTTCCATGATCTCGTGATTGAGACCTGGATCGTGATGGTAGACACGGCCCAGCATAACGATGCCGATACGGTCTTCGCGCTCAAGCTGATCGAGCGTTTTGCGAGCCTGACGGCGGATTTCATCCTCGCAAGAGTGCAGCGCTTTGAAACCAGCTTCGAGAGCCCGTTCATTTTCTTCGCGGCTAAGACCTAGAACCGGTCCCAACGCCTTGTACATCTGATCCGCGCAAATCTTCTGGTCCTGAAGATTGAGGATTGGATCGAGATAGAGAACCCCATTTTCCGCGAAGATATCACTCTCCTTGGTGAAGGCGGCTTTCACGGTTTCAGGAGTTGCAGTTACGGTTGGGCAGGCATTCGAGCCAGTGAGGTTCACCAGGTGCGAATGCAGCACGTCATACATCGGGAACCAGATCGCGTTCAGCGGCTTCTTGTTGTGCTTGGTTGCGAGCAGGTTGTAAACGTGCGCAATGCCGATCTTCGATGGATAGCAAGGATCAATGGCACCGCGGCTTGCGCCTGCGCGGTAAAGCTCTGGCGTCGTGTAGTCGGAGTAGATGATGTTCTCGGACTTCAGACCGAGGCTGGCGAAGTATGCATTGAAGAGCGGCGCATAGGTATAGGTATTCAACAGGCGAGGGATGCCGATGCGGAAGTCTTTTCTGCGCTCCATCAGAGGAACGCGCTCTTTAATGTTCTTTGAGATGAAAAGACCCTTGGTGCTGGGAACTGCATCGGCGACGATCTCGACCTGACGAGGACGGAAGACATCGTGCGCAGCGATATCGACGAAGTTGGGGTTCGCGTCTTTGATCTTGTCGATATCGGACTTGATATCTTTCATCTCATCTAAGTCTTCGACCGTTCCCTTTTCGCAGGTTGCGATGATCAGACGCTGCTCACCCATGCGCAGAGGCACTTTGGTTTTGCGCGGCTGGAACTCGACAGGCTTAGGCAACTCAATGACTGTGCTCGATCCGGGGGCAATCTGAATCTGGATCAGCGGCTCGGCCTTTGCCTTGAAGGGAGATGGCGCGTGCGAACTGCATCCACCACCGGTGCTGCACGATGAGCCGTGAGACTCGACGGGAGGAAGATTGGCCTGGATTGTTTGGAGGCTGGGTAGATGTGCCGCTGCGACTTCTGCAATCTCTTCCGGAGTGGCAGCGCGATCATCGCCCGTGGTTGCGGCTTGTTCTCTGCCAGTTGTTACATCCACATCGATAAAGGTTCTCAGGCAGTTGTTCTTGCAGAAATAGCAGCGAGTGTCTTCGTTGCGGGTGGTGCGGTAACGAATGTTGGCGACTGACTCCAGCCCGATAAAAGTGGTCTGCTTTCCGTTGGTCCAGAGCCGTAGAGCTTCCTGCGCCGCACCGATCGCTCCCGACTCACCGCAGTGTTCATGGACGATGATCTCAGGTTCTTTACCGTTGGCTCGGAAGCTGGACTTGATGAAGTCGACCTCAGCTTTTACTACGGCCATATTGTTCTGCGTGCCGCCTTGCAGGACGAAGCGTGAGCCGAGTGCAGCGAGGTTCGGAATGCTGGCGACATAGAGGAAGACGTTCTTGGGTAACACATCAGCGAGGCCTGCGAGTATTTCCTCCGCTCGCCAGCCTTGCCGCTGGAAGTTGACGATGTCAGATTGCATGAAGACGGCGCAGCCATAGCCGAAGGAGGGCATCGACTTGGCAGAAAAGGCGATGTCGGCGAAGTCTTCGACTTTCAGTCCAAAGCCTTCAGCGGTGGATTGAAGGAAGTATCCGTTGCCAGCCGAGCATTGCGTGTTCAGTTTGAAATCTTTAACGCGGCCATCTTTGAGGACAATGAGTTTAATATCCTGTCCTCCGACATCGACGATGACGTGAGGATCGTCATAGAACTTAAGCGCTGATTCAGTGTGCGCCACTGTTTCAACCAGCGCCACGTCGGCATTCAATACATCTTTGATAATGTCTTTAGCGTAGCCGGTTGTGCCGACGCCGAGGACTTCAAGCGTTGCACCTTTGCTTTCGATCTGTTCGCGCAGCTTCTCGAACATTTCAATGGTGTCCTGGATTGGATTGCCATTCGAAAGCTGATAGGTCTTACAGAGAATTTCACCGTCTTTTCCCAACAGGGCTGCTTTCGTCGATGTCGAGCCTCCATCGATTCCAACAAAGCCGGAGACTACCTGACCGGGAAAAAACTCCGCCGGCGTGAACTTCTTTCTTTTATATGCTGACTTGAACGAGACAAGCTCAGTATCTTCCGCGACTAAGCCTTTACCACCTGATGTGGCTTTTTCCTCTGCGCGTCCGTAGTCGATGTAGTAGACAAGCTTTTCTGTTCCCAGATAGCTGCCAACTGCGGCCTCCTCATCCCTGCCAAACTCAACGGCGCCAAGCGCCGCGAAGTACTGCGCATTTTCAGGGACCTTAATCAGCTCTTCCGGTGCAACGCCATCCGGTATTTCAACCTTGCGTTCTTTCCACATGCGTGGAATGTTGGCCTGCCATGCCTCACGCATACCGCGGATGAATCCATTGGGGCCGCCGAGCAGCAGCACATGCGGACGCAGTGTGTGTCCACGCGTAAGCACGCTGAGATTTTGCAGGACGATGGCTTCGAAGAGCGACGCCATCAATTCATCAGAAGGCGTACCCGTTTTCTGAAGCCCATTGATATCGGTCTCGGCGAAGACGCCGCACTTTCCGGCAACCTTGTGCAGTTTGATTCCGTGATATGCCTGGTTGGACAATTCCGAGGCAGGAATTTTCAGCTTCGCGTTGATCTTATCGATGACCGCGCCCGTGCCTCCCGCGCATTTGTCATTCATGGACGGGATTTTTTTCTTGCGCCCAGTCTCTTCGTCATCCTTGAAGACGATGATTTTCGCGTCCTGCCCCCCGAGCTCGATGACGGAATAGACTTCGGGGTGCAGCTTCTCCACGGCAAGAGAAACGGCATGTACCTCCTGCACGAATTTCGCACCGATCATCTCGACAATGGTTCCGCCTCCGGAACCGGTGACGAAGATGCGTGTATCCGCTGGCGATATGCCAGCCTCAGATTCCATGCGGCGCAGGAACTCCAGCACCTTTTCCGGCTGCCGGGTTTCGTGACGTTGGTAGTCCTGCCAGATGGTCGTGTCGGTAGCGGCGTCGACGACGATCGCTTTGACTGTGGTTGAGCCTACATCCAAACCCACCAGAAATTTCTGCATCACCTTTTCCTCAGCAATAGAAGGCCTCCGCGCGACAGGAAGAAAGGTCGCCGGTTAGGAACCTTCGCGGAAGTCATCCATTCGTTGGGCACGCTACTTTGGACAGCTGCTGTGCGCTGCGATCGCAGAGACCGCAACGCACAATGCAACGCCGCCGAAAACAGTGCAAGCGCCAGAATGGTAGAACCTTCCAGCGCAACTCGAAGCGTGGTGCGCATTCAGGCCACCTGCGATGGCGCCAGAGACACGCGTGCCTGCCGGCGATAGCTTCTGTCGCTGTTCATCAGATCGCTGACATGCCAGGCGAACTGCGCTGCGGTTCCAGCAACGCCTTCGCGGTGCGGAACTTTATAGAGTGCGTGTTTCATCTCAGGATGGTCTTCGACATAGCCACGCAGGTCATCCAAAGATTTCCCAGTCTGCGCCAAAACATTGTCGAACTCCGCCCTCGACTTAGCCTTCGCTTCAGCGAGCGCCATCTGTACACGGCTATGCGCGTTTACTTCGCCTTCGCCTGAGGTCTCGATGGGCAGGAAGATCATGTCCTTAAATTTGTTGACGACTCTCGATTGAACGCCGTCTGATTGCGTCGAAGGCATACAGCCGAAGGGCTTCAGCGCCAACACCATATGGCAGAGATGGTTCACGGTATAGTAGACATTCTTGCCAACTTCCATATAACCTTCTCCGCCGCGCGCGAGCTGGTGATAGAACGGATGCGCCAGGCGGGAGAGTTCTTTTTGCGGAATAAGGTGATGCGCCGTATCGCCCATATGCTTGATGGTGCGGTGATAAAAATAATTCCACATCGCGCTGCCCGCACTCAAACCGCCGGTTTTCTTGAATAGCTTCAACTCATTGGCGGCGCGCTTCTTGATCTCGTACCACTTGGGGTCGCGGTAGGGAGCTTCTGCATCAGCCCGGGCCTTTGCGCCTTCCTTGGCCACATACATCATGTAGGCGATCCAAGTCGCGATCGGTTCCACCAGCACCTGAGCGCCTTCACGCTCCAGGAAGGCGAACATGTTGAAATTGCCATCGCCCTCAGTTGTCTGCGCCCAGAATTCTCCCGTGATTTTGATTACCGGTTTTACGCGCAGGCGATCAACTTCTATCGCGTTGATGCTGTCCCGGCAGGTGTGTAGCGCGTCGACGTACTCCTTGCCATAGAGATTGTGGGCAACCTTGCCGAGTGTGCAGCCGATGCCCGCGATCTTGTCGTGCTTCTCAAGATAAGGCTGCGCCCAAGATGGAGCCGCATCTTTGATGTGCCAACGTTTTCTGTCGCGGAGCGTGTCTGTGAGTGTCTTGACCGATTCGTGAATGACACGATCTGTCTCGCCTTTTTTCACCTCAAACGGGCGGACTTGATAGACAAGCTCATTGATGACATCTCCGAGGTTGAGCGCATTGAGCATGCCCATTCCGAAGTCGACCGAAAATTTTAGGCCGGGCTCGCCGCTTGCCGCCTTGATGCCATCAGTCTGTTGAAAGAGGAGCACGCGAAAGCCGTCAAAACCCGCATTCTGCAAGGCAAAACGATATTCCGCCTCATACATGCCAAAGCGGCAGGGACCACAGGAGCCGGCGGTAAAAAAAACGTAATTATCAATGATTTGCTGGCGTGTTAATCCTTGCTGCTCAAGGCTCTGCAGATAGCGCACCAGATTGCCAACCGTGAAGTACGTCGGATTGCACTGGCCATTGTTTCCAAATTCTTTCCCGGCTTGAAAATCAGCGACGATAGGGGTCGGAATATTTTCGCAACGATATCCGCTGCCATGAAAGACGGCCTTAATCATTTCCTCGTGCTTCCAGGTCAGGCCGCCGAAAAGGATCGTGACATAGTCGCGCTCTGGGCCGGTGAATGTGCGCTCTACCGGCTTCTTGAACTCACGCATACGTGCTAGTCCCGCTTCTGCGCGAAGCCGTGCACGTTCCGCATCGATACGAGCCTGAATCTCTGCTTCAAAATCGGTTTGAACGATTTCTGCTGCTGGCATAATGCCTCTCCTTGTCAGTTATCAAAATTAATATTGGCTTAGCGTAGATTCTTGCAGTAATCGAATCCGCTATCGATTACATCTGCCCTTTCATTCCCTGAAATCCGTGGGCAAGCTGCTTAAAGAAGTACTTGATCACTCGCTGGTCGTTGTAACACCAGCCGAGAATATGGTTCAACGTCGAAAAGCAATGGGTCTGGCAGGTTTCCTTCTGGTGGTCAAGCTGCTTCGTGTCAAATTTATGATCGCCAACCACACCCCAGTCGTAACTCGCGGTATACATCGGGAAGCATGGAGCGAGCGTTCCGTCGACACGGATGATCATGGAGTTCTGCCCGGCGCGGCAATTCCACGGGAAGTGATTGCCCTTCATGAAGTCGACCATCTGCCAGAGCCGGGTATTCGAGTTCACCATCTTGTATCCCGCGTCCTGCTTCTCGGTCAGCCACTGGATGGTTTCTTCAACAGCCGGCCAATCCTCTTTCGTGATGTAGGTGACATTATTGTCTGCATGCTTGAAATGCTCATCCTGTTCAAGCAGCGGCGATTCATTAATGTGGTAGTCAGTGGCGATGCCGCAGTCGTGGGCAATTTCTGTGAGTTCGCGCACATCATCCAGATTGTTGCGGCATATGTTGATATTCAGGAAGACTGAGTAGCCGTAGCCGTACTGCTTGCGAACCAGATAATCGAATTGCTTGCGAATTGGCGCCAATGCTTTGGGAAGACCCGGCTTCAGGTCAACGGCGTCGACGGCGATATTGAAAGTCGACATTCCGGCGTCCGCGAGCTTATCGATCACATCGATGCGCAACAACCGGGCATTGGTGGGTAGATAAATCCAGAAGTTCTTCTTTGCTGCGTAGTAAGTGATCTTATGAATAAGGTCGGGACGGAGTAGAGGCTCGCCACCCATATAGGCGAGAACCCGGCAGCCGGTGCCATGCAGCCAGTCAATGGAGCGCTTCGCCGTGTCTTCGCTCATTCCCTTTACCTTATTGTCGAAGGCCCAGCAGTAGTGGCAGTCCAGGTTGCATTTGAACTCGGTGAAGAGATAGGCGATCAAAGGATGGAAATCGCCTGCTGTAACGCGCGAATGGATATAAGGAAAGAGCCAGCCCTGCATGGCGTGGTAAATCTGCCCAGGTGTCCACTTGCGCTTCTCGGGCGGAATCCACTCGCCGCTTTCATCAATAGGCCCTAACAAATCTGGGCGCTGGGGGAAGACAGGCTCAGGAAATGTTTGTGGCTTGCCAACAGGATGCAACCCGAGCGGAGGAGCTGGGGACTGCGTAAGAAGGTTATGTAATGGCACATCAAGACGAAAATTCGAAGATTGCTCGGTTTGCTGCTCGACAGGCATCAAGCCCTCCAAATATTAGAACTTCCTTCCAGCTGGAACTTAATGGTGATGCGTCTTTGATTAAAAGGTCGAACCCCCATGCCTTGCACATGGTTCGCCAGATCCCAAGGGATAACCCTGGAAGTGGTAAGTGACTGATATGAAAAAGGATTTTTTAGACCTACAAGAATTGGGCATCGGAACGAAAAGCACAGATGCCAGCCAATTAACCAACTGCCAGCCTATTGGCATCCCTCGCACACCGTATGTGAACTCGGCGCGATGCCCGGCATTCCCAAAGGTTTAGTGCTACCTAGTGGGCCTCGTGATCATCTATGAGGTTACAAGCTTGTAAGATTCACTTCCTGACAGACCTGTTATGGAGAGGCAGCGCGACAATCGCATACCCAGTTCCGTTCATGATCGCTTACCGCTGGAAAGTGATCATGCATTTCTGCGTTTTACACATCAACTGAATCAGTGTCCCAATGCGGAAGATCTCCTGCAGGAACTTCCGTCTACATTGCTCAGCCTCATTTCCGCCAATACCTTTACAGTCGTGCGGAGTGACTGTTCCGATCTGATCTCGAGCGTTGCTGTGGATGGCAGCGGGAAGAAGTCTTTCATTCCCCCGGAGTTGTTTTCACATAAGCCTTCCGCGTGCATTTGGGTTCATGAGCATCAAAAGCCACTCACAATCCCTTCTATTCATGAGGAGACGGGATTTCCGGATCATTTGGAGTGGTTTTGCTCGAATGGAGATAGGTCACTGTGCATTCTTCCCTTGAGCACAACACTTCGCCGGTTGGGAGTGATCTGTGTTGGACGTTCCGATGAAAGTGCTTTTTCAGAAGAAGATGTTTCTTTTTTGGAGATTGCTGCGAACTATGCGGCGCTCGCACTCGACGACAGGCTGAATTTCACAGCTTCAGAGAAAGCACGTGCGCAACTCGAAAATGAACAGACAAAGCTCAAACTTATTCTGGATCTGAATAATAGCGTTGTCTCCAACCTGGAACTGAAGCCGCTCATCGAGGCCATATCCCCAAGCATTCGCAACGTGATGCAACTCGACGCCGTAGCTTTAATGCTGCCGGCGATTGACAACGAGGGCCTGGAAGTTTACGCGCTGGATTTCCCGGACAGCAAAGGAGCAATCCGCCCAGGAGCGATCGTTTCGCCCGACGGTCTTCCGGCAAAGGTTTTTCGTACCGGAAAATTATGGGTTGGCGATATCAGCGAGGAGCGACAACAATACTTCGATCGAAACCTGGCGACGCAGGAAGGATTGCACGCCACCTGTTTTCTCCCGTTGATTCGTTTCAACTGTGTGCGCGGTGTTCTCTCAGTGGCAAGGCTTCGGAAGGACTCCTTTACTGATCAGGATGTGGACTTTCTTCTTCAGATCGCAGGACAGATTGCCATCGCGATAGATAACGCACTTGCTTATCGTAAGATTTCCGAGCTTTCCGACAAGCTTGAGCAGGAAAAGCTCTATTTGGAAGATGAAATCCGAAGCGAGCTGAATTTCGAAGAGATTGTGGGCAATAGCATGGTTCTACGGCGAGCTTTGCGTCGGGTTGAGGCCGTAGGTCCGACAGATTCCACCGTTCTGATTTATGGCGAAACGGGAAGCGGAAAAGAATTAATCGCGCGGGCTGTACATAAGCTAAGCCAGCGCAGCTCGCATGCATTCGTCAAACTCAACTGTGCAGCGATTCCAACAGGGCTGCTCGAAAGTGAGCTCTTTGGACATGAAAAAGGAGCCTTCACCGGCGCGATTGCACAACGCATAGGCCGCTTTGAACTTGCTTCAGCAGGGACCATATTTCTAGACGAAGTGGGAGAAATACCGCTCGAGCTGCAACCGAAACTCCTGCGCGTACTGCAGGAGCGCGAGTTCGAACGGTTGGGCAGTTCACGTACCTTGCACACAAGCGCGCGACTCATTGCTGCGACCAATCGCGACTTGAATGCCATGGTCGACAGCCAAATGTTCCGCTCCGATCTGTTTTACCGGCTAAATGTTTTTCCCATTTACGTGCCGCCTCTGCGCGAACGAACCGAGGATATCCCCTTCCTGGTCCGGCACTTTGCCCAACATTTTGCCCGCTTGATGAAGAAGCGGATTGACACGATATCGTCTGAAACGATGAATGCCCTCGTCCGTTATCCATGGCCCGGGAATATTCGCGAGCTGCAGAATGTAATAGAGCGCGCGGTCATCTTGTCGTCGGGCAAAGAACTTAAGGTACCGATCACGGACCTGAAGCCGCGGCTTGTGGAGAACAACGGTAGCAATGGCATGATGACATTGGAGGAAATGGAACGGCGGCATATCCTCCATGTACTCGAACAAAGCAACTGGGTATTCTCCGGACCAAACGGCGCCGCAGCCCGGTTGGGAATGAAGCGGCCCACCTTGCAATTCCGCATGCGAAAGCTGGGAATCTCCCGTCCAACCCAGCCGCACTAGAAGTGCCAAAATGTTGACGGAGTGCCAGTTGGTCGGCAGGCTCATTGCAAAAGTCTGCCGTTCGATCTCTGGGTGAAGTCGATATAACTCCTTTTAATTCGTAACTCAAAAATAGACAAAAAAAATCGCTTTCTGGCAACAAGATTGCCTTTCTATCCAACGATTCATAGCCATAGTGGCATGGTTTGTGCGGCTTACACAGAACCTCACTACTGAGGAAATACTTCTTCGATTTCACTAAGAGCAAATGTTCAGAATTACGGTTGTCGAGAGCCCGTCGGAAGAAAAGTGGATTCTTCAGGGCCAATTAATTGGAGAGTTCGCCTCTGAGCTGAGCGCGAATTGGCAGGCATCGTTGGATCGATGCTCGGACCGACCACGTGTTGTCGATCTTAACGATGTTACTTTAATCGATAAGAGCGGAGAGGAGGTACTTTTTATGATGATTCATCAGGGAGCAAGATTCGTCGCGACCGGCCTCTATACCAAACACTTGCTCGAAGAATTACAAACGCGCACAGAGATGAAGAAGGAAGGCTGACCAGATTTCGAAAATCGAAGACATAACTGTCCATTGGCCTCGTTAGATTTACCTGCTAGATCCTAGACTACCTTCATCCGCTTACTCCATTTGCTGCTCCACGATGGACCAACTCAGAGCTGAGACGTCATCCTCAATCGAGAGCCGCATGATCACTTGTTCTATCGCTTCGTTATTACGGCCCGGGGTCGTCATCTCGGCACGGATGTGATCCTGATTGTGTCCGTCATCCTGCTCTCCGTGGATGGACTGCAGAGTAACTGGCAGTTGCGTAATGGTGGAAAGCAGCAAACCGCGTATGTGGGCGGTAGCGGAGAGCCTGCAAGCAAGCTTCACTTCATACAGCGTCTCGATAGGAGCAGCCTCGGGAATGGCAGGGTGGAGACGATAGGCAAGTGGACGAAGCCCCATGTTCGCCAGGAGAACGGTGACCGCGAGCACAAGCGCCAAGTTCAGTGCACCGAGTCCGGAGAGCGCACCGATCGCGGCGGAGCACCAAATTGTGGCGGCGGTGTTCAGGCCGAGCACGTTGCCGCCTTCTTTAAAGATCACTCCCGCTCCCAGGAAGCCTACTCCGGAAACAACATAGGAGACGATTCGCCCGCGCGCGGAAGGGTCATTCTCCAGGAGGAGGCCGCACATCACAAACGCAGCAGCTCCGGCAGCCACCAGAGCATTGGTGCGGGTACCCGCCATGCGTTGCCGCCATTGCCGCTCCAAGCCGACCGTTGCGCCCATCAAAATAGCAACCACCAAGTGCAGGCTGAATGAAAGAGTACTGATTCCGACCATGCCAAACTCCATCTACCCTTTCTGTGGGATATAGGAGGGCGCTTCTGCGTCTCCTAGGGGTTGTTAAAAGCGGAACTTTGCCGCGATCTGACCGATTCGAGGATCGGCTGCATGCAGAACATGGCCGAAGGAGGTATCGCCGATGTTTCCGTCGACCGATCCATTCGGATAGAACTGCGCGTGGTTGAAGACGTTGAACATCTCCAGCCGCAGCTCAAGTGAGCGCGATTCGGCGAAGTTAGTTACTTTGTGCAGCGCCATATCGTAGTCATCGATGCCCGGCCCATAAAACATCCTGCGCTTGGAGTTGCCTTCTGTTCCAAGTGCATTGGGCGTGAATGCAGACGTGTTGAAATAGGGTCTGCCGTTTCGGGGGTTATGGTTGATCTTGTACCCGGTGCCATCGTAGTTAGGCATGTCGATACTGACTGAGTTCACACCGTTGTTCTGTACCTGCACGAGGTAGTTGTCGCCTGAACTGGCAAAGGTGACAGGCAGCCCTGAGGCCAAGCGGGTAATCCCGGAAAGCGCCCAGCCGCTGGTGAACCGGTTTGGATGGAAGAAGCGATCTACAGACAGGTCGTAGTTGTAACTGACGACGAAGTCATGCTTGAGATCGAAGGCCGAGATGCCATCGAGCCGGTGATAGTCATACGGATCGACCTGTTCCTGGATGCTTGATGTCTGGTCATAAGATTTGGAGTAGGTATAGCTGGCGAGGAAGGAGAACGGTCCGGTGGTGTGCTTGAAGGTGACCTCCAAACCGTTGTACTTCGAATTGCCCATGTTCTTGTAGTAGGCATCGGTACCAATCGTGTTGGGAAAGGGGCTGCGCGTTCCGTTAACCACCGTACTGTCCGCGCGGGTATAGACCAGGTTCTCCCCAAAGGGGCCGCAAGTCGGAGAGCCTGAAGCCACTTCCGACGGTTGACTTACGCTGAGACACAGGGCGGGATTGCCGGGGTTCGCTCCAACGACCGTCAACAGGTGCCGACCCAGCGAACCTATGTAACCAACGCTGAATACAGCATTGCTGCCAACCTGACGCTCGATGGTGAGGTTGTACTGCATTGCATAACTGGTCTTGTTCTTGTAGTAAACGCTGCCCGCGCCGCTGATGGGGTAATAGCGGCTCCAGTCGACAGAGTTATCAGGGTTGGTTGGCGAAACCTTATAGGACGGCACGTTCACCGGAAACTGCTGGAGGTATTGTGTGCCGGAGAGCGCACCGATGAAGGGCGTCTCCATGACGGGCGCCTCCGGGCTGGTGTAAGTCAGGCCATAGGGCGGGTTGCCGGTGGGATACGCAACGGTGAGACCCTGGGGCGAGGTGAAAAAGCGTCCTCCGCCCAAACGGACGCTGGTCTTTCCTGGACCGCCTGTGATCTTGCTGATAAAGCCATCCGACACAGAAGGTGAGTAGGCCACACCAAAGCGTGGAGAGAAGTTGTTGAGTGGCGTGGGCGCAATGCCAGCCGGAATGTGTCCGCCACCAGGGAGTGGATCTCCGGGGACCAGGTAGCCGAGAGGCGCGCCCGGGAAGGTCGTGGACTGCACTCCCTGCACAAACGTAGTCGTCTGGTGATACTTTTCTGCCCACGGTGTGACGTAATCCCAGCGCACGCCGTAGTTCAGCGTAAGATTCGGACGCGCGCGGAAGCTGTCCTGTGCAAAGAGGTCGGCATCCGCGGCCGATTCGTAAAAGGTTGGAGAGGATTGTTGAGAATAGAAGTCAGGAAGACCGAGCAGGAAGTCTGCGAAGCCATTGCCAGTCGTCTGGTTTCCTGAACCGAAGAATGAGAATGTGCCGTTGGCAACGAGGTTCGGATCCTGCTTGACCTTGTACCAGATGTATCTCCCGCCAACCTTGAGGGTATGGTTGCCTACGGTGCGCGAAACGCTGTCTCCCAAGTCATAAGTGTCATTGACCTGCGCAAGGGAAAACGGATTTGTCCCAACCGAAAAGCCGTTGAAATAGAGTTCCTCTACGCCAGCCTGTGCAGGAAAACCCTGGACAATTCCTTGACCTCCGGCTTCGATGCCCTGGTCCTGCAGAGTAACGCCAACGCCGCCTTTGGGTTCACCAATCTTGTTGTCGAGACGTGTCATGCCGAAGCGCGCCTCGTTCACGGTGTTCGCTCCAAACGTATGGATGTTGCTGAAGATCAACACCTGGTCAACACCGGTGGATGTCGCATCGTAAGCGAAGCCATTGCCGGGAAGCGTAGCGCCCCCGAGGCCGCTGGGATAGGGATTGTCCAGATTGTAGAGATCGTTGAAGTAGTAGATCGATGAAGTGCCGAAGCGGTTGGAGTTGAAGTCAACACGGCCGGCTGTCTTGCTGTCATTGATGCGGTTGTCATACGCTCCACTGGAGAACGTATTCAAGCCGATGTTTGGTTCGGGAATGTACTGCAGCATACGCTGTGACGCGGTTCCCCATGCGCGTTGAGGAATCACGCCGCTGGGAAACACTTGTGAAAACGGCTCGCCCTGCGTGACTTGATAGCCGAGTCGCTGAGTCAGAGTTTGTGCGAGGTATGGCCCGTTGATGGTTCCGGTAAACGCTGATCCCGAGCCGAAGTTGCCGCTTCGGTTCAACAGAGAAGGCACGGTAACGAAGCCTGTCTCGATGCCCTGGATGTAGCGCTGTCCCTGGTAGTCCGCGAAGAAGAATATCTTGTCCTTGCGGATTGGGCCACCAACGGTGCCACCGTACTGATTTTGATGGAAGACCGCGCGTTCGGGAGAGAAATAGTTTCGTGCGTCGAGGTCGGTGTTGCGGAAGAATTCAAAGAGATTGCCGTGAAAGGCATTGGTGCCAGACTTGGTCACCACATTGATGATGCCGCCGGTGAAACTCCCGTATTCGGCGTCAACGTTACTGGAGAGAATGCGAAACTCGGCAATGGAGTCGAGGTTAGGGATGATGCCGGCCTGCTGGCCGATGGTCTCCTGAACGCTCGCGCCATTCAGGTAGTAGGCGTTGTCCGATTCGCGTTGTCCATGTATGGAGAACTGACCCGTGTTGGCCTGACCCGCCGCTGGAACGGTGCCAAAGCCACCACCAGAACTGCTGTTGCCTGCGCCGCTTGTCGTGACCGGCGTAACACCAGCCTGCACGGCCAGCAGATCCGTGTAGCTGCGGCCGTTGAGCGGAATGTCGACTACTTGTTTGCTCTCGATCGTCTGGCCAATCTGCGTGTCCGTCGTGTGGACCTCGGCGCTGCCCTCCGTCACCGTGACAGTTTGCGAATCCTGCGCCACTTGAAGCGTCACATCGATGGTCAGCGATGTGTTCACATCGATCTTGATTGCGCCGGTTTGCTTGTATGGCGTGAATCCATTCGCGGTGACGTCGAGTTCGTATTGTCCAATCGAGACAACGGGGAAGTTGAAGATGCCCTCTTCATTGCTCGTAGTAGTTTGGGTCACGTTCGTTGCTGTGTTGGTCAAAGTAACGCTGCTTCCCGAAATAACAGCTCCGGTTGCATCCTTCACTGATCCGGCAATTCTGCCGCTGCCAGTCTGGGCGAGAGCGGTGTGACTCATGAATAGCGCGAGCAAGAGAAGCACAACAAATATGCCAAGTGGGACCAGCACTGTGTCTCGCAGCGCTCGCAACCCGCGAGGTGGTTGCAAGCCGTCTTCGGCGCGCGCGTTCGAGGAATATACCCAGGCATCGTTGATTAAGTTCCGGTGGTTCATCGTCGTCTCCGATGTAGCGTGCCTGATCGGTTGAGCAGACACACCACGAGTGTTCTGGGCGGACCTGTCGTATGGTCCGCCAGTGGACTCGTGCGTTCGCCGTGAGTTGCGAATGCTGTTCGATTTGCGGAGCTCATTACAGAAATGAGCTCGCTCTTGTGCTGTGATTCTCCCGGTGACAAGCGCGAGCAGAGTTGCCTGAGCTGGCGTGGTCTACCGGAGATTGCCTCCGGCTCGCGGAGGCTCGTTTATTTTGGGTTCTTCCATCGAGTGCCTCGTTTCTTAGAGCTTGAAGTGCTTGAGCGCGCCAGCGAGATCAAGCACGTGATAGAGCAACATTACGGTCATCAGCATCAGATAGCCGCGCAGAATCCTGAGAGATAGGCGAACGCTTGGTGTTATCGCAATCTGGCCAAGACCTTCGCTTGAACACTTCTGCTCCGGCACGTCTTTCAGTGGGTGGACAACGTTGTAGGACTGCGGTTTATAAGAGCTCTGCATGGTTGTCATCCATCACCTCGCGTACTTATTTGAATAGGTTGGGAAGCATCACCTGTGCGGCCAGCAGCAGCGACAGGGCAAAGAGGACAATGATGATCGTCCAGTTGACCCAGTTGTTCCAGGGACGGTTGACCCAGCGATCACCGAGCAGCGCGTGATCATTGAGCAGGAGCTGAAGAAAAATAATAGCGGAGGGAAGGATCAATCCCGCGAAAACCTGCACGCTGATGATGACCAACTGCAGCGGCACATGCGGAATCAAGACAATGGCTGCAGCCGCACCGACACACGCAATATACGTTGCGTAGAAGCCAGGCGCTTCCCACAGTTTCTTGTGAAGAGAGTGTTCCCAGCCCTTCACCTCGCCGTATGCCCACGCGCTGGCAAGCGAGATGGCTGTTGTGCCCAGGACAGCAGCATTCACCATCAGTAACAGGATGCCGTTACGGGCGAAGTGCCCAGCTGTTGGCAGAATCGCGTCCGCAAACTGGGCCGGGTCTTCGAAAACGATTCCGTGTTGATAACCGTAATTTCCAACCAGCATCATGGCGCCAGCCACACAGACGGTAAAGGTAGCGCCGATCAGAGTGTCAAGCCGAGCCCATTTCAGGTCGGAGAAGCGCAGCCGTTTTTCTGCCACACAGCTCTGCTGGAAGAAAAGCTGCCAGGGGGCGATGGTTGTCCCGACAACTGCGATGACAAGAAAGACGAGACCGCTCGTCACGCCGCCCAAAGGCATAGTCGGGATAATGGCGTTGTGCGCGACGGAGGCCCAGTCGGGATGCACGACATAGGACAGTGCGAACCAGGTCAGGTCTATCAGACAGAGCACAATGACGATGCGTTCCCAGCGAAGGTAGCTCCCCGTGACGACCATCAGTGTCAGTCCCAGCGCTGAAACCGGGACTGATATATACGGGCTGATTCCAAGGGCGCCGAGTGCCAGGGAGATGGCGGCAAACTCGGTGATCAACGTAAGGAAGTTGACTACCAGCAGATCGATGAGCGAGAAGTGTCCCCACCACTTACCGAAGCGCTCGTAGATCATCGCGGCGTGGCCTTTGCCGGTGGCGATCCCCAATCGGGCTACCATCTCCTGTACGAAGTAGCAGATGGGCAGCAGCAGCACGAGCAGCCAGAGCAGGTGGATACCATATTGGCCTCCGGCCTGCATATAAGTGGAGACGGCGCCCGCGTCGTTGTCCGCTTCCATCACGATCAGACCCGGTCCAAAGACCATCAGAAACGTGAGCAAATGCTTCTGCCAGCTATGGCGGACAACGAGGCCACTGGCTGGTGGCCTCGTTGTCACTTCGAGTTCAGCTTTTTCTATGCGCACAAACGCATTCCCCCTGCTTCATCCGCTGGGGAGGATTGCACGGTGGAGACCGCGAGAGAAGACTCCGCATCTTTCCACACGCAGGCAGGAGGTGTTCTGGGATTGCCCGTGGGCACCCAGGCGCAAGTCATGCGACCGGTCTTCCGGATCGTCAAAAGGATGTTGTTCATCGTTCCTCCTGTGACGGTCCGCGCAGGCGCAACCGCGTCCGGCGCCAACGGCGCGGAACGGGACGGCAGCACGGATCATCGGTTCGGGAGGGGTGAGTCTGGGTACGAATAACCGCGGGCCCACGCGCTCAAATCACAAGTCGTATGCTGTGATGAGCGGTGAGAGAATCGCCCAAAGCGTAGCTACGGGCGGCTTTCTGAGCGCTCATCGCAACACAAAGAAGAGCTTCCAATACTTGGAGGTTCTTGTGCGGATTCTTTGCTCATAAGGTTTGTTTTGCTTATCCGGCGCGGATCGCAACCCCCGCCTCTCATCTTGTACCATATCCCCCTAGGATATTGTCAAGAAGAGCCATGCCGCATCTCTATAAAGAAAAAGCAAAGCTGATTGCTCGTATCAACGCATTCGCGGACGCAATATTACGCCGGAATTCTGATGCGCCGGCATCTGAAGCCATTGGGTCCAAAGTTTGGCGTTCCGCAGCTGGCGAATTCAGTCGGAACGGAAGTGGCGTGCAGCAGACGGGTGATGCGTCACGGATATGTAGCCACACCCATGAATGTGTACGGCAAAGCAACGATGGCTAGCAAGTTGGGAAGCACACACACAATTGCTTCAGTGCGCTCAAGTGGGTTTTGAAGGGTTGTCGGTGAGCGACCAGTGATGATTCTACTGGTCGGGCGGAGGGATTCGAACCCCCGACCCTCTGCTCCCAAATTTGATTCTGTACGTAACTTCAACAACTTAACGGGAACGGTTGGCGCCGTAAGTCCCGCAAAATAAGGAATAGGAATTCTTACAGTGGAGCTAAAGTGGGGTTGTCGAAAAGGTGCTCACTCAAAACAATTGTCTGAAAGGCGCCTCTCGCCTTTTCTTCTCACCTACTGAGCAGGTATCGTACGTGAGGAAGGCATTCGATGCGAGCCGCAGAGCTTATCTCTCCGCTGAAATTCCGGCTTACTGATATGCCGATTGAAGATCCCGGACCCGGCGAAGTGCAGGTCCGGGTCGAGTCCGTAGGCATCTGCGGGTCTGATCTGCATTCCTACTCCGAGGGTGCTGTTGGCGGTACTCCCAATGTTTACCCCATGGTGCTCGGGCACGAGCCCGCAGGAAGGGTCGTGAGGACGGGCGCCGGTGTTAGTGAACTCGCTGTGGGCGACCGCGGAGCACTTGAGCCCGCTCTTTACTGTTATCACTGCGAATTCTGTTTGAGCGGTCACCACAATGTGTGCACGAACATTCGCTTTCTGAGCAACCCTCACTATCCCGGTTTTTTCCGGGAACTGGTCAACTTACCGGCCGTCAACTTTCGTCCCATCCCTCCCGGGATGTCGTTGGACGAAGCTACCCTGGTTGAGCCTCTAGCGGTTGCGCTGCACTCGATCCGCCTGGCTTCATTCCGCCAGGGCGAAACGGTAGTGGTCCTTGGTGCGGGACCAATCGGGCTTTTGACGATCGCCGCATTGCGCGCCGTCAAGGCCGCACGAATCTGGGCAGTGGATCCACTGGCCCATCGCCGCGAGTTGGCCCGTGGAATTGGCGCAGACGTCGTGATCGAACCCGAAGAAGCCGTCGAGGGAATCCTCACCGGGACGGGGCAGCGCGGTGTGGACTGCGCAATTGACTGTGCGGCTGGAGAATATACCACCGGTCAGGCGATTCAAGTAACCCGCAATGCCGGTCGTGTCGTGCTCACAGGTATTCATTCATCTCACGTCGTACCCATGGATGGTTCAGCAATGAGGCGCAAGGAACTCACCATCTTCAATGTGCGCCGATCAAACCACGAGGCGCAGGACGCTCTGGAACTGCTCCACGCACACATCGAGTGGTTTGCACCGCTGCTTACACATACCAGAGAGATCGAACAGATTGATGACGCCTTCGCGATCGCCAGCCAGTATCACGACGGTGTCGGGAAGATGATCGTCAGGCCTTAGAGTCCTGATGGTCGCCAAACCACGCAGTAATCGCAATCTGATCAGACAAATTCTCGTTCAAAGTATTGGAGGCCGCCCATGCATCAACTCACAGTCAGTCTCGCCATCTGCCTGACGATGCTGCCATCTTCGGTGTCCGCTCAGTCCTCAATCCCAAGCTGGTGCCATACCCTCCCTCGCCCGGAATACAAATCCCTTGCTCGCGTCGCCACTAGCGATCCGTGGTTCGAAGTCTATAAACCTGCGTCGAATGTCTTCGCCATCTATGAACCGCATCAGGCTGAAGAGGTCATCAGCTACTTAATCGTCGGCAACAAACGAGCCTTGCTGTTCGACACGGGCATGGGAATTAGCGACATCGAGAAAGTAACCAGCGAACTCACGAATTTACCCATCATCGTGCTGAATTCCCACACGCATGACGACCACGTCGGCGGCAACTGGGAATTCTCCTCCATCTATGGTGTGGATACTGACTTTACCCGCAAGAACGCGCTTGGCTCACGCGAGGATGCGCAGGCCGAGATCACCCCAGACCAAATCTGCGGTTCCTTGCCCAACGGATTCGACGCGAAGGCGTACACCACACGTCCGTGGAGGATTACAGCCTACACTCACGACGGCGATCGCTTCGACCTTGGCGGTAGAACTATAGAGGTTATCGCAACCCCAGGCCACACGCCGGACGCCATTTCCTTGATCGATCGCGCGAACGGACTTCTCTTCACCGGTGATACTTAGTATCCCGCTCCAATCTGGCTCTTCCGCCCCGAAACTAATCTGGATGCGTATGCAACATCGATTCGGCGGCTGGCTGCTCTTGCGCCACAAATCAGGCTCGTTCTGGGAGCGCACAACATTCCCGTCGCGTCGCCAACCGTACTCCTACGACTTGTGCCAGCATTCGATAGTGTGCGCGCTGGGAAGGTCTCTCCCATTCCAGAGTCTCCGGGCAAGGTCCTCTACAGAGTGGATGACATTTCCTTTCTGATGCGCGAACCCGATACTCGCTGACCTCGAAAAGGCTTCCGGAAGCTTGCATTCGAACAACCTGTTTGAGACTCTGCCATCTCTCGACACGCAGCATCGTTCGGCGGCTGGCCAGCGGCCAATGTGGTGCTGACGATCGCAAAATTATAGCCTGCGCCCCCATCGGCGGCGATCAGTTCGACGCAGGAGTCGACCTTGGTTTCATGGCCGGTGCGCACGTACTTGATGCTACCCTCGAAGATAGTGCCGACGTTAACCTCGTTCCATCCGCCCGTCTTGCCACGGCTGGATATAGCCGTCAAGCCACGCCCCGTATAATCCGGTGCATGATCGAACTGCTCTCGATAATTGAACATGCCGCGCTTGGGGAGATCATCAAGCGCGTAATAACAGGCGCTGCGGAT
>Ga0206863_1025_pt1 | contig 54413 bp, 45 predicted proteins | sample Alteio_BWOrgCont_41_FD_152634 | JGI IMG/M metagenome (GOLD analysis project Ga0206863, IMG submission 152634) | Enriched cells from forest soil in Barre Woods Harvard Forest LTER site, Petersham, Massachusetts, United States -... | ecosystem: Environmental > Terrestrial > Soil > Temperate forest >...
CACGCCTGTCGCCTTGTATATCTCCCGCAGAAATTTCGGACCATCCCTTTAAGGGCGAAACGCTCCCCGAATACATATAATTGGATGGAGTACCTCCTCCGTAGCCTGTTCCTCCATAAGTACTGTGGGTGCTATCTATCCATACATTTTCCATATAATCATAATACTCGTATGCTGTAGCCGGATTTCCTTGCTGCGAAAAATCGTTATTGTAATACATAAAATGAGTCATGGTATCGCATAGATAAGCTAATGATTGAGCCGGTGGAATGAACCCATATCCTTTTTCTCCTGCATATTGACCTGCGCCATCCGGGTTAATAGCCGAACAATAGGTATACCAGTAATTATTAGCCGAATCACATCCTATATAGTTTTCCGTTCCGTTACCAACATCCATATCTATCCAATTAGCAAAATAAACGCTGTCATAATCGTTTTTAGAACGATTATAAATGTCATAATGAAGGAAGGTGGCTTCATTAATAGCTGTATCAGGACTTTTAAACTCATATACCATCAGGTGAACTTCTATCCCTAATTTTTTGCCTTTTGTTTCTGTATGTAATACACCTCGGTCATCGTTGAATATAGTATATAAAGCCTCGTCTCCCCTTATCAGAGGGTAATCGCCGCCTGCCGGGTTATACGTCCCGTTATGGTCAGAATCTACATAAGGGGCCAGGGTTGGCATTTCGCCCAACGAAATATCTCCATTTCCGGGCCAGTTTAATATAGATACCGGAATGTGTGCGCCAAACTTCCCCTGTCTAAAGCTATCTATGGTAGATTTATACACCAGCCAAACCTTATCCCAAACTGTATCTTCATGCGTAGAATAAGAAAGGCTGTCCATTATGGTTCCGGGCCAAAAATCGGTTCCATTTTGGTGATAGGTTTGGGCAGCCATATGCAATTGATGTCCCGCATCCAGACCTCCAGCCCACAGGGCTCCACAATATATGGTTGCCTGCATACTATCTTGTGGTACAAAATAAGCAGGCTCCCATTGCCTGGAATTTAGGGTGCCATCTGAGGTAAAGAGTGCGCTTACGGCATTGGTATTGATAACTCCGGTATCATATCTCGGAATCTGCGCTACAGACCATCCGCTTAATGCGGAAGCAATAAAAAGTAATGGTAGTTTTTTCATAGTGTTTTATTTAAGAGGTAAATGAATGCTAACACATTTTACACTTCTTGAACAAAAATATATCACCGACGTGGAATGTCAAGCCACACTTATTATATGGCGGATTTGACTTATTGAATGGTGGGATTCACTTATTAAACGGCAAATGAATTTCCGTCTGCGCCTATTCCAAAACTACTTTTCCTGTAGAAATTACCGAGCCTGTCTGAGTAAATACCCGGTAAAGATAAACCCCTTTGGGCTGGCTACTTAAATTAATCGTCAATTGGGCATTGTCGATTGTTAATTGAGAATATACTTTCTCTCCAAGTACATTATACACCTCAACTGACCATTGCGTAGTAAAATCTGAAGTAGAAATGATGAATCGCCCACTGGTAGGATTAGGGTATACCTTTACCGAGGAGGTAGAAGAGATAGTTGGAACAGAAGTGACAGATGTGCCGCTAATATTGATATTGTCAATATACATAGCAGCGCCGTTGCCGGAAACATTTTCAAAAGAGAACATTACATCAGATACCCCTGCAATGGCAGGGATATGGATAGTATCTGTCCTCCAGTTGTTGCCTGACGGAATAAATATGCCATTGCTATTAGTATCAGCTCCTGTAGTAACCATGTTTCCCGTGGTACCTAATTTCATTCCACCTTTGGAATAAATAGAATGGAAGGTTTTTCCACAATCGGTGGAATAGTAGATATTGAGCGTATCGCTTAAATTAGTGTTATATGGTGCATAGGCTACATCAAAATATATTTTTGGGTTAGTGATATACGTAAAATCATATTCGGGGCTATAAATCTGTTGACGCTGCCCAATAATATCAACGGCAGGTTTGCCGGGAGGAGTAACCCAAAGGCTTGTGTAAATGGTGAAAAAATCGTTTATTACCTGGGTATTGTTGAAATACATACACCGGCTGCTGTTGCCATATCCACCGGCAGTTGTGCTTAATTGCCATGTGTAACTATAGCCATAAGGATTATTAATTATCCATCCTGTTGGTGGAAATGTAGCTGATTGAAAGCCTTGTGCTGATATAGGGGTTGAGGTATCCGCTACTGAAATGTATGATTTTCGGATAACGGTATCTGTACCGCCTCCATCGCTCACTATTTCAGTAACATCATAAGTGCCCGGAGTTTTGTATATAACTGTAGGAGTTGCCGAGGCAGAGGTAGATGGATTTCCACCCGGGAACAGCCATTTATAAGAAGTGATAGGGCTAAGTGAAATACTGGTGTCGTTAAAACTAACTGTTAGGGGACCACAACCGAAAGTAGGTGCACCACCAAAATAAGCAGAAACGGGAGGAGGTTCAATTCCAATAACAGCCTCATTCCACCAGTTAAGTTGATACCCAATTACATCTAAAGCCTGGGGAGAATAATATCCATCATCATAACCGCTCCATCCCCAATTCATATCAAAATTGTTATTCACATCATAGCCATCGCAAACCCAGGTATGCCCTTCGTTTTTTATAGAATCATTTCCTACATATTGAACCGGACGATTATTATTTAACTCATTTTCTATAAGAGCTATCCAGTTTGCATAGGTATAATTTGATTCATACACACCCTTAATAGTGGCCGGATTATAGCCAAAATATTTTACATATGAATTTTGTGAACATACGGGATAGTCGCCGGTAATAACCCATGCGCCACTACCGTTCGGGCTGTAATTCATATCTACGCTTACGCCACAGTCGTACATTAGCTTAGCAACTTCGTTGTTGGTATTAGACACATTATAAGGCATTGCCGGCCATACGTAATTGGATGAATCATAATCGGCTTCCATATAACCGTAGTCATTTGCAAAACCATCTATCAATTTCTCACGATAGCCACTATATCCGTGCCCATGAGAAGGATATGACCAATAGCGCAGTATTTGTGCCATGGCGGTAGCTACACATCCTGTTACAGATCCTCCCGGGCACATGTCATTATAATAAGGTGATTGGTCCCAGGTGCTTTGCAGTAAAGGATTAACACCTTGCACAAGCATGACAGAATGAGTTCTTTTTATCGCCGTGTTATTTATATAGCCAGTCCATTCACTACTTATATCTGATGAGGCAGATACATTATTAGTTCTTGCATACTCTATTTCCTGTTTCCGGCAATTCATCCACCAGGCAACATTGTTATTATTCGTGGGGATTACATAGTGCCCTTTATTGGAATATCCCAATATAGGGTGCGCAGCATCTTCGGCGGAAACGATAACAAAACCGTTATTGGTATTTACATTAAATACATAATAAGCAGGTTGCCCATCATTTGCATTTTCGGTATAAACGAGTGTGAAGTTGGGCACAGAAGATTTAAAAGTTTGATTATAAAAATTGGTCGCAACCGTTTGCGCTGTTTGCTTTGTAACAGGGTTTGCACTTGTAGCAAAGCTAAGAGTTAAGAGCGAAGAAATAAGAACTAAGGTAAGGCGATTAATTTTTTTCATTTTGCTTTATGATTGATAGAAACATTATATCAATAAGCAAATATATGAAATAGAGATGAATATGGGGATGTTCTACCTCATCCTTTAATAGCCTTTAATCCGCTAATACGTCTTTTACAATTTTTTGTAAAGCAGGAATAAGCTCTATTTCAAACCACGGATTTTTCTTTTGCCAGATTTTGTTTCTAGGTGATGGGTGAACTAATGGTAAATAAGTGGGCAAAAAGGAACGATAATTTTTCACATTTTCTGTCAGTGATGAATTGAACTTATCTCCCAAATAGAACTGTTGCGAATATTTTCCAATTAACAAGGTAAGTCTTATACCCTTCATTTCTGCCAGTAATTTGCGGTGCCAGAGTGGGGCACACTCCGGTCTCGGGGGTAAATCGCCTTTTGCACTTTTGCCCGGGTAGCAAAAGCCCATTGGAACCAACGCAAATAATTCGGTATTGTAGAATTGTTCCGGGGTAACATTCAACCATCGCCTCAGCTCATTGCCACTTTGGTCTGCCCATGGAATACCGCTATTCTGAACTTTTTGTCCCGGAGCTTGTCCTATAATCAGGATTTTAGATGCAGCGCTTGCTTGTAAAACAGGTTTAGGTTTATTAGGCAAAAAGCGGGAACAAACCTCACAAGCGCGTATTTCTCTTAAAAGCTTTTTCATTGCTTACTCCTTCATCGGTGCCCCCGGCGAGAATCGAACTCACATCAAAAGTTTAGGAAACTTCTATTCTATCCATTGAACTACGGCGGCAGTCTTATTTTACTATTGAACCATTTTCAGCATTACTATCAGTTGGGGCGACAAATATAAGTTTGCCATCCGCATTTTCGGCCATTAATATCATTCCCTGCGATTCTATACCCTTCAGTTTTCTCGGTGCAAGGTTTACCACCAGGCATACTTGTTTCCCGATAATTGCTTCCGGCGAATGGTATTTTGCAATACCCGAAACTACGGTTCTTACATCTATTCCGGCATTTACAGTAAGCTTTAAAAGCTTATCGGCGCCTTTCACTTTTTCGGCTGCAACAATGGTTCCTACACGGATATCCATCTTTTCAAAATCTTCGAATGTTATCGTCGGTTTTTGTGGTTGCACGGTAACGGTGGTTTCGTTTTCATCCCGATGGCTATCGGGATTACTTTGGTGTAATTTATCTATTTGTTTCTGAATAATTTCATCTTCTATTTTCTCAAATAGCATAACGGGTTCGCCTAATTGGTGGCCTTCACGCAGCATGTCGGCTTTGCCTGCGGCATCCCAGTTAAGCGGCGCGAAATTAAGTAAACTGCAAAGCTTGTCAGCGGTGAAAGGCATAAATGGCCTCATGAGTACTGAGAGGTTTGCGCAAATTTGCAGTGATATGTTCAATACGGTTTGTACCCGTGTGGGGTTTGTCGCAAATACTTTCCAGGGTTCATTATCGGCAAGGTATTTATTTCCCATGCGGGCAAGGTTCATCAACTCGGCAAGCGCTTCCCTGAAGTGGAATGTTTCTATGGCATCTGCTATTTTTTGCGGATAGCGGCTTATTTCTTCCATTATAAATAAGTCACTCTTTTCATATTCCAGTGCGGCAGGCACTTTGCCATCAAAATATTTCTTGGTGAGCACATTGGTACGATGCACAAAGTTGCCCAGTATGGCTACCAACTCGCTATTATTTCTTGTCTGGAAATCTTTCCATGTAAAGTCATTATCTTTTGTTTCCGGGGCATTGGCGCAAAGCACGTAACGCAAAATATCCTGCTTGCCCGGAAATTCTTCCAGGTATTCATGAACCCATACAGCCCAGTTGCGGGAAGTAGATATTTTTTCCCCTTCCAGGTTCAAAAATTCATTCGCAGGTACATTATCCGGAAGGATATATTCCCCATCGCTCATGAGCATAGAAGGAAATATGATACAGTGAAATACAATATTATCTTTCCCTATAAAATGGATGAGGCGTGTGTCTTTATCTTTCCAGTATTTTTCCCAGTCTTTGGTCAGTTCTTTAGTGGCTGAAATATAGCCGATAGGGGCATCAAACCATACATACAAAACCTTTCCTTCCGCATCGGGCAGAGGTACTTTTACGCCCCAGTCAAGGTCGCGGGTCATGGCGCGTGGCTGCAGACCCTGGGTTAACCACGACTTGCATTGCCCGAAAACATTGGGTTTCCAATCGCTATGTGAATTAACGTATGATTCTATTTGAGGTTGTAATTTATCCAGCGGCAGAAACCAGTTTTTAGTTGCTCTCAACACAGGCTTTTCCCCGCTAAGGGCGGATACCGGATTTTTCAAATCCAGTGGGCTGAGTGATGTTCCGCAGCGTTCGCATTGGTCGCCATAGGCATTGGGGTTGCCACAATTGGGGCAGGTTCCGGTTATGTAACGGTCTGCCAGGAATTGTCCAACTTTTTCATCGTAATACTGTTCTGTTACCGATTCGGTAAACCCCCCTTTATTGTAGAGATTGAGAAAAAAATCAGAAGCTGTTTTATGATGAATGGGTGAGGAAGTGCGTGAATAAATAGAAAACGAAATGCCAAATTCTTCAAAGGTGCGTTTCATCAGGGTATGGTACTTATCTACTATTTCCTGTGGTGTGGAATTTTCTTTCCTTGCCCGTATAGTAATGGGAACTCCATGTTCGTCAGAGCCGCATATAAATACCACATCTCTACCCTTCAAGCGCAGATAGCGCACGTATATATCGGCAGGCAGATAGCACCCGGCAATATGCCCTATGTGAAGGCCGCCATTGGCATAAGGAAGGGCAGCAGTAACGGTATGTCGCTTAAAGGAAGTCATGAATTGGAGCGCGAAGATAATGCGAAAAGCCGAAATAGGGTTAATTTATGTCGTACCCGCATATTGAAAATAGGATTTTTACGTACTTTGCAGCTATATCTTATTGAGTAATATGTTATCTAAAAAAACGATAGAGCTATACTTCCATACCTTGCAGGATAGTATATGCTTTGGCCTCGACCAGGCAGATGGGAAAGGGGAATTTCAAGAAGACTTATGGGAACGCCCAGAAGGGGGAGGTGGTAGAACACGTACTTTTTCAGGCGGAAATGTGATTGAAAAAGGCGGAGTTAATTTTTCCGCAGTACATGGCCCATGCCCTGAATTTTTGAAGAAGGAAGCGGGATTAAAAGAAAACGAATATGCTGAATTCTATGCTACGGGAGTATCGCTGGTAATTCACCCGGTAAATCCTATGGTTCCTATCATCCACATGAATGTGCGTTACCTGAAAGCCGGCAATCTGGAATGGTTTGGCGGAGGAATTGACCTTACTCCGCATTACGTTGTAGAAGAAGATGCCAAATTCTTTCATCAGCACCTGAAAAATGTTTGTGATGAACATAATGCCTCTTATTACCCTGAATATAAGAAATGGGCCGATGATTATTTCTTTATTCCCCATCGTGATGAAACCCGCGGTATCGGCGGTATATTCTTTGACCGTCTATCGGCAACAGATTCTATTAGCATTGACGACCGGTTTCATTTTGTTCAGGCAATAGGAAATAGCTTTCTACCTGTTTATTTACCCTTGATTGAAAATAATAAGAACAAACCGTATACGAAAGCAAACAGGCAATGGCAATTATTGCGAAGAGGCAGATATGTAGAGTTTAATTTGGTGTACGATAGAGGGACAAAATTCGGGCTTCTCACTAACGGAAGAACAGAATCTATTTTAATGAGTATGCCTCCAACCGCTAACTGGGAATATGCCAACAAACCCAAGAAAAATTCCTTAGAAGAAAAGACTTTACAGCTTCTGAAGAAGGGAATTAATTGGGCTGAATAAGCTTAGTTTAATAATCTTCATTTTTTTAAGGTTTATTGTCTAAATTTGCATATAAATAATAGAAGGGTATGAATACTTATAGCATTGAAATATTAAATCCGAAGGCGAAGAATATCTTGCAAAATATGGCTGATTTGAATCTTATTTCCATTAAAGAAGAAGAGCTATCAAAAACTGATTTTTTAAAACTATTAGCGAAGCTCCGAAAGAAAGCCCATTTCGCCCCTTCCATGGATGAAATTACACAAGAAGTTAAAAGTGTGAGAAAAAAACGACATGGCAGGTAAAAAGCTAAGAGTTATAATTGATACGAATCTTTGGATTAGCTTTCTAATTTCTAAGTCTTTTACTCGAATTGATATGCTTATACAAGCTGACAAAATTGAGATTCTTTTCAGTGAAGAACTTTTATAGGAATTTACAGAGGTAACGCAAAAACCAAAATTCAAAAAAATCTTTTTAAGAACCGATATTGACGCCCTTTTTAAAATGTTCGGGCACTATGGATATTTAATCGAAGTTCATTCCAAAGTAGATATTTGCAGAGACACGGATGATAATTTTCTACTTGCCTTAGCAAAGGATGGTAAGGCAGACTATCTTATTACAGGCGATAATGATTTACTAATCATCAAAAAATTCAGACAATGCCATATTTCAACCTATACTGAATTTGAAAAGAGACTAATATGGTAGTAGGGGCTAATATATTTCTTATTCAAAGCAAATTAATGCAGAGGTAATATATATATATCTGCTCGTACCACTGAGGTCAGTTAAGGTATGGCTTATGCCAATAATTTTGATAGGCTTACTCATCTAACCATTTATTGATTTCATTCTTTAACTATAGCTCATTGTTTCCATTTCGGAATCAGATTTTTCTGTAAAATATTCTACTTTCATCTTTTTTACTATTTATGGCAAATATAGAAAATACATGAAACCTGCTCCACAACCAGCCTAATAAGCTACATCACTATTTTATAAAGTACCGGCTTGCTTGGCGTTGCATCGTTTTCAAAACTGGCAATTTGCAAATTGAGCAAATATGTTCCATCGAGCACATCATTGGGAACATAAATCAGTTCGGTAATGGTTTTATGGGTTTGCGCATTGTTTGGATAATCCCAAAAAATATGATGACAAGCTACTTTTCCTTCATCTTTTTCTTTGTCGACAGAAGGTAAATCAATTAACAGGTGATCTATTCCGAGCATAACAACCAGGCGCATGGCATCTTCGGTAAGATAGGGCGGATTAGTGCCTGAATATTGCATATCCATTTTGGAAGCAGGATTAGAAATGGTACGGATAACAAGCGCTTCGGGGAGTTTATCTTCCAGGCAATTTTTAATTTGTTGTGCAGTAATTACGTAGTCTCCATGAGAGAGTTCGTCGGGAAGGATGCTTATTATTTCCGCGATAAAAAAGAATTTTTTCAGAACCTGGTTAATGGAATAATTCTCCTTGCTGATATGTCCTACGCATTCGGTATGCGTGCCATTGCCATGCGGATTAAAACCAATGTTGCGAAAATTTACGGAGCCACCCAGTGAAACTTCTCCTACCCAATCGCCTGCACGAACGGGCTCTATTTTTACCGGCGCAGCGTTCCATGCATTTACATTTTTTTCTCCTGCACGTAGCGGAATCGAAATGTCAATCGGCAGAGAAAGGTCAGCTTTATATATTTTTCCTTTATGATTTATAGTGGTGAACATAGGGTGGAAAATGAATTAATTTTTAAATGGAAAAGATGCTGAAGAATGACGTAAAATAACAGGGGAAAAATAGAAGGATAACAGGGAAAACAACAGAAAAATAACAGGGATAACAGAAAAATGGGTTTTTGTAAATGTGCTGAATATTAATGTGTTATTATGTCTATTCCCTGTTAATAACAGGGAGTAACAGGAAAAGGATGCCACAAAAGCCATCCAAAATGACATATTGAAATAGCAGCGATTATTATTTTTCATAAAACAAAAATAATGTAAAAAATATGGTCTTTTTCAAAAGTCAATGACTCAAACAAACAAATCAGACGCAATTTTATCGGCAAGCAATTTACCTTTTTGTGTCAAAATTAAACTATCCTGTTTCCATTGCAAATGCCCGGAAGAAATATATGCTTCCGCGCCCGACAAAAAAGTAGTTAAGGTTTCTTCGCTAAAACGTTTGCTAATATAAGCGGGGCTGAGACCCCACAGGGTTCTTAAGCCTGTCATGATGTACTCATTAAACTTATTGGCCTTTGTAAGAACCTCCAATTCAAAATCAGGCTTCCCTTCTTGAATTCCCTTTATATATTTTGTGTTATTTGCTACATTAAATTGCCTTGAAACGCCATTATATGAATGTGCGGAAGGCCCTATACCTAAATAATGCTCATCCATCCAGTAATTACTATTGTGTTTTGATTGCATCCCTTCTTTACAAAAATTGGAGATTTCATAATGGATAAAACCATGCTTCTCCGCTTCACTCATCAGTGATTCAAATTGTTCTATTGTTTCCGGTTCCGATGGCAGTGTTATTTTCCCCTTGTGTAAAAAGTGGTTGAACGCGGTACCTTCTTCAATGGTAAGACAGTAGGCAGAAAGATGGGGCACATTCAATTTAAATGCTTGTTCAAGATTGGCAGCCCATTTCTCAGGGGTAAGATTGGGAAGTCCGTAAATTAAATCGATACTAATATTATTGATTCCATGAAATTGCGCATTCTCTACCGCTTGGATAGCCTGCTTTGCATTATGCGAACGGTTCATCCGCTCAAGGTCCTCATCGAAAAATGATTGGATTCCTATACTAAGCCTGTTTATTCCTGCTTCTTTTAACTCTAATATTTTTTCTACGGTTAAATCGTCCGGATTGGCTTCCAGTGTAACTTCTGCATTGGCATCCATTTCGAAATGTTCTTTTATAGTGCTGATAATTTTATTTAACTCAGCATGATCCAACAACGAAGGGGTTCCTCCCCCGAAATAAATAGTAGAAAGCTTTTTGTTTGTTAAATAACTTTGTCTTGAATCTATTTCAGTACAAAGGGCATCCACCAGTAATTCTTTGTTTTTTAAAGAAGTGGAGAAATGGAAGTCACAATAATGACAGGCTTTTCTGCAAAACGGGATATGAATATAAACCCCAGGCATATTAATTTCCTTTTTTATTTTCTTTCACCACAGATAACACAGATTTTCTCAGATTATAATATAAACCTCTGAATGCCCTCTTTTAAATCAACGACGTTAAAATTTATAAGTAAGCCAAGCTTTATGACAGATAACTTCATATATGTCAGTACCTGTGCTTTATGCACAGGATCTATAGCGTCTACCGACTTTATTTCAATGATAATTTTTCCTTCAACCAACAGGTCAATTCTATATCCGGTTTCTAGCTTAACAGCGTGATATATTAATGGAAGCTCTTTTTGTCTTTCGACAAACAACCCGGCATTATTTAATTCATAATTAAAGCAGGCTTCATAAGTCGATTCCAATAACCCTGGCCCTAATTCTTTGTGGACTTTAAATGCAGAACCAATGATTTTATATGAGATATCATTGTATTCCTTCATATCTGTGTTAATCTGTGTATTCTGTGGTGAACTTGTCATTAAGCGCATATTATGCGTTTGGCTGTGTTTTTAAAACGATGCGGAATGTGGTTCCCTTATTAATTTCGGAATGCTTTACAAATATTTTTCCTCCGTGATAATCCTCGATGATGCGCTTGCAAAGGGAGAGGCCCAGGCCCCATCCACGGCTTTTGGTAGTGTATCCGGGTTCAAAAACAGTTTTAAAATTTCCTTTTGGAATTCCCTTACCTGTGTCGGTAATGTCAACTATAACAGTATTTTCCAGCCGCGAAACGTCCATGGAAATGGCTCCTTCTCCACCCATGGCATCAATGGCGTTGCGGAAGAGATTTTCAATTACCCACGAAAATAATGGGGGATTCAACAGTGCGACCGTATCAATATCCGGATTTTCATGCAACGTGAATTTTACCTTTTGAGAACTGCGTGTACGAATATAATCTTCGGTTTCTCGTAATTCATCCATCACATCATAAGGCTCTAATTGGGGGGTAGAGCCTATTTTAGAAAAACGCTTAGTAATAGTCTCCAATCGTTTTACATCTTTCTCCATCTCATCAGTAAGCTCCACGTTTTTCGATTTCAAATATTCTATCCATGCCATTAACGAAGTAAGTGGCGTACCTAATTGGTGGGCTGTTTCCTTAGCCATTCCAACCCAAACCCTGTTCTGCTCCGATTTGCGCGCGCTGCTGAAAAGGAAATAAGCAAGCATAATGAATAAACTTATGGCACCCAGTTCAAAGTATGGATAATAGCGCAACTCCTTTGATAAGGTAGATTCTTCATAGAAAATGTATTGCTTTCCTTCATCCGGCAATTCTATTTCGATGGGCGGATTGGTTTGTTGCATATCAGCAATCAAGCTTTTCCTATATACTGAATCTTTCATTTTAAGAGTATCTACATTTCCGGATTGCATAATTTTTGTTTGCGTGGAATCGGTAAGAATAACCGGTACTGATGAGGCATTCGTCTGCACATCTTTCATGAAGGATTCTACCAGATCATTCAGTACTACTTTAAGATCGGTAAACAGTTTTGAATCGGAGTAATACAGGTATTCTTTTTTTGTCTTGTATACGTTTATTTCGATGGGCTTATGTTCCTGCCGCATCAATTCAACTTGGCTTTTCAAATAGGCCGTGTTATTTTGAATGGCCTTTACAGAGTCGGCAAGATTCAGGTTTAATAGCGGATTTCCGCTTTCATCTGTCAGTATAACGGGTATGGTACGGTTATTTCTTACTACATCAAGCGGGAAGCTAAGGTCATTGCCGGAGCCATTGGGGTCTACTATCTTCCTTTCAGCTTCCGCCCATAGCCTTACCTTTTGACTTTCATCGGAGCCTATTTGATTAAAAAGGGAATTGGCATATTTAACCAGCTTTGCTTTTTTCTGTATGGCTTCTGCCCATAGTTTTACCTTGGTGCGTTCTTCACTCTCCACCTTGTGCACAAGCTGGTTGGTATAAAGCAGTGAAAGCCCCGCGATAAGGAATGCTCCCATTATCAGCAAAAATTTTGAACGGCTTTTGTTAGAGTAATTCATTGATTAAAGGTAACATGGAAGACAAATATAAAACTATCCAAAGATACTTACAATAGTTGAAAATAGTGGTTGTTAATAAATAATTGATACACTCTCATGCCATTTAATAACCCAACCCCACCATTTAATAAGTGGAACCCGCCGTATAATAATTGTGCCTTTTAATAAGCTATTGGTCATGTAGTTTTGTTGAAATAAAAGGATTATATGAAGAAGCTATTTCTATCAGGATGTTTTTTATTACTGTTTTCGTTTACTTGTTTTTCTCAGAGTGATTCGGCTTCTCCATCTAAAACAGATTCCAGTTTTACTTTCCATTTTTTGAAATATTTATGCATCAGGGGCGGCTTTGGGGTAGGTATCGGAAACTATAGAAACTCCTATGTAATCCCAAATGATGGTGGTATGATTGATGTGGCGGCAGGAATTATGTATAATCATGTAGGCATTATAGCCTCGGTTGGATGTAACTACAGTCATTTTAGAATAAACACTAATGACTATTATTCAGGAGGTTCAACAGAAAGTCTGAATGCCACCGATTTTAAGGCATATAATGCTTTAGCGGGAGTCTGGATACCTTTTAAATTTTTCGATAAAGTTTCAATGAATTTGAAACTTTTGGCTGGTGCAGCTATTTTAAGCCTCCCTGAGGTAGCAAGTAATTCCAAAAACTTTATTTATACACCAAATTATATTACACATACTGAAATTGAAACTCCTTATACAATTTCTCAAACTATTGCGTCAAATTCTATTATTACCGCTGCAATTGGAATTGACTTATCACTTCGTATTATGCTCAAAAAGCATTTCTATGCTGAACTGCCTTATTTTTATTTCATAGAAACTCCATATACTTCATTCAATTCACGAATATATTCCACAAATTATTATCCCAATGTTTTACCCGTCCCCAATAGCAGTGTGAAGAATTATACTATTCAAACAACTTATATAAATATAGGAGTAGGAATAGCCTATAGGTTTCAGGGAAGTTATGGCATTAAAAATCAGGATTTCTGAGGCTTTTGGAATTATATTTTTGTATTATGTGTAAACTCCAACCTTGCTTTCGGCGCCAAATCATATCCGGCAAATTCCTTGCGGAGAAACTTATAATATCCTGTTATGGCAATCATAGCCGCATTATCGGTGCAATATTGCATTTGGGGGATATATACTTTCCAATGGTGTTGAGCAGCGGCTCCCTGAAGTGCATTCCGCAGGCCCGAATTGGCCGCAACTCCACCTGCAATGGCAATTTCTTTTACCCCCGTTTGTTCCGATGCACGGGTAATTTTATCAAATAAAATAGAAACTACCCTATATTGGAACGATGCACAGAGGTCATTTTTATGTTCTTCTACAAAATGAGGGTTATCACTTTCTCCATTTCTGATGAGATAAAGAAAGGATGTTTTTAAGCCACTGAAACTGAAATTTAATCCCGGTACGTGGGGAATGGGAAATGAGAATGCTTTGGGATTTCCCTCTTTGGCGAATTTATCTACCAGTGGTCCGCCGGGATATGGGAGAGTCATTATTTTGGCCGCTTTATCGAAAGCTTCTCCGGCAGCATCATCAAGCGTCTCGCCCAGTATCTCCATATCGAAATAATCTTTCACAAGCACAATTTGCGTATGGCCGCCTGAAACAGTAAGACATAAAAAGGGAAAGGAGGGAGGGTTGTAAGGTTCACCGGGCGTTTGTATAAAATGCGATAATATATGCGCCTGCATATGGTTTACTTCAATAAGGGGTTTATCAAGCCCAATGCTTAATGCTTTGGCAAATGAAACGCCTACTAATAATGAACCCATAAGCCCGGGGCCTTTAGTGAGGGCAATCGCATCAATTTCTTCTTTTTTCAGGCCTGCTTTCTTAAGGGCTATATCCACTACCGGCACTATGTTCTGTTGGTGTGCCCGGGAAGCCAGCTCAGGCACCACACCCCCGTAATCATGATGCACCTGCTGCCCTGCAACCACGTTAGAAAGCAGCATGGTGTCCGATAATACGGCGGCACAGGTATCGTCGCAAGAAGATTCAATACCTAAAATCTTCACCTTATGCTCATTCATTATTGCTAATTTTGCACGTTACAATTAATTCTCAAAGGTATTAAAAAGCTCAGAAAGATATTGGCCGTTCTTCTTACTGTAATAGCTGTGCTATTGCTCTTTATAAATCTGTTGCTTAATTTTCCCTCTGTGCAGACTGGGCTTGCACATACCATTACTAATTATTATTCTAATAAATTTCACGTTAAAATCCAAATCGGTAAGGTGAATTTCGAGTTTCTTAAAAAACTTGTATTGCGCGATGTTTACATACAGGATCTTCATGGCGATACCCTGCTATACGCCTCTGATTTAAAGCTTGATATAGGGCAGGTAAGCCTTAAGAATCACCAGCTTTATATAACCAATGTTGATGTAGACAAGGCGAAAGTACATCTTACAACATATAAAAATGAAAATAGCCTGAACTTGCAATTCCTCATTGATGCATTTGCTTCAACCGATACATCTAAAAGTACAGGCCCCACATGGAAAATTGCTTTTGGAAAGCTTACATTGAATGATGTTGATTTCCGCCTCCAAAATCAACACGACACCGGCACCGACACGTATGGAGTGAATACATCGAACCTTCGCATACACCAGATATATGCCAAAATAAACACCATCCGGTTTATGGGAGATACAGTCCGCGCTACTATTGAAAGCCTTTCTGCTAAAGAGCAAAGTGGTTTTGTACTTAAAAGTTTTTCGTGTTTTGTAAGCCTTAGCCCCCACGGCATGGAACTTGATGCTTTAAAAATACAAACCCTTAATTCGGATATTTCCACTGATTTGGTTTTTAAGTACGGTAGCTTCTCCGATTTTAATGATTTCACCAATAAGGTGGATATGAAAGCTAATTTTCATAGGAGCAAAGTCTGCTTTGAAGATGTCAGTTATTTTGCTCATGGACTAAAGGCGGTGCACAACTGTTTTACTTTATCAGGAGAATATAAAGGCACCGTTAATCATCTGAACGGGCATAATATGAGCATAGGCTGGGGGAATTTTTCAACCCTTCAATGTGAGGCGCATTTAGATAATATTACAGATATTGATTCCGCTTTTATAAAAGTGAATATCACCAACCTGGTCACTTCAAAAACGGAGATAGAAAGTTTGCCAATACCCCCGTTCGATAAAGAAGACCATATCAGGTTACCCGATAATATGAGTAAGTTAAATGCCATTAACATAAAGGGTTTTTTTGAAGGCAGTATAAAATCTTTCAAGGCAGGCGGGGCCGTGTCTACAGATATCGGTAGTGTTTCTGCTAATATTACTATGGCTGAAAAACCCGGGAGCCATGAGTCTTACTACAATGGCATGCTACAAACTAATAATTTTAATTTGGGCAGTTTTTGGGATGTAAGCGGTCTTGGTGCTGTTACTACTTCAGTTTCTATAAGTGGGAAGGGCTTGGCAAGAGAAAATGCCGATGCCACTCTTTCCGGGGTTATTCAAAGTTTGACATTTAGAAACTATACCTACCAAAATACAAAAGTGAGCGGAGAATTGAAGAAAGGATTCTTTTCAGGCATGTTAAAAGTTACCGACCCGCACCTTCTTCTTGATTTCAACGGAAAAATTAACCTTGCATCACAAAATAGCGTTTTTCAATTTGAATCGCGTATAACAAAAGCAAATCTTACGGCTTTGCATATTATCAAGGATACGAGTGTTCATGCTATACTTTCGGGACATATTAAAGTGAATGCCACCGGCAATAACCTGGATAACCTGGCCGGTTCGCTTTATATTGACAGTGCATCCTACGCTATAAAGAAACAAGTATATCATTTAAATCATCTTACACTTACCTCTTCCACGCAGGGAGGCTATCGTAAAATCAATGTTTCATCCGATTATGCGGAGGGGAAACTTTCAGGGCGTTTCCATCTTGCCAATACAGTTGAAAGCTTTAAAGCCCTTTTGGCATCGTATTTACCTAATGTTTCTTCCGGTGAAAAACATGAGAGAAGCGATAAGGAACAACATGACTATTCCTTCAGTGTGCATTTTAATGAAGATACGGGTCTTACAGACCTTTTTGTGCCGGGATTGAGGATTGCCCAGGGTACCGAAATAGATGGCAGATATGATGAACTTTCTAAAGGAGTTAGCCTGTCAGGTAGTTCCAAAGAGATCGATATATCAGCTAAAAAAATAAAGAACTGGAGGCTGGATGTAAATGGAGACGGGGCTTCTATGGTTTTCAAAACCCATTGCGATACGCTCTATTTGAGCGATAGTCTTTATGCAGCTAATTTTAAAGTGAAGGGTAATGTATCAAAAGATACTGTGCATTATACGGTTTCGTGGAATGATGATTCTGCCAATTTTGGCAATATCCCCGGATATGTAGGGTTTTCACCCGACTCTAAAATTGTGTTTCAATTTTCACATCCCGTAATAAGCATGGTAGATTCTATTTGGAAGATAAATAATGAAAATAAGATAGTATATAATTCCTCGCGATGGGAAGTGAAATCATTTATTATTTCGCACAACGGGCAATCATCTATTTCGCTGCAAGGAGCAGTTGGAAGCAATGATACTGATAAGCTTAATATAAATATACATAATATTAATTTGGCAAACCTGAAACTGGGAAGCACACCTTTAGAAGGCGAAGTAAACGGAACCGCTTCCATATCCAGCGTATTCCAGCATCCATATTTTACCAGCGCACTCAATTTCTCAGACTTAAGGCTTGCCGGAAAATACCTGGGAGATGGAAATATAAATAGTCGTTGGGACACACTCTCGCAGTCTATTATAGTGGATGGGAATTTTTTATATCATGGTGAACCTGCACTTTCAATTGCGGGTAAATATACGCCCGGTAGCAATGCTAATAATTTAAGCCTGGATGTTTCTTTGTCCGGTTTTCCCAGTTCTTTATTTCAGCCCTATATAAGTGATGTTTGTTCTGTTCTTGACGGGTCGGTTAAGGGGCAGGTTCATATTACCGGAACCCCTGCACAGCCACTTATTTATGGAGATGTTACGGAAACCCTTAAGAGAATGAAATTTGATTATTTGAATATGTCTTGCCATTCGCCCGGCATACATATCAAGATCATGCCTGATACATTTCAAATTTTGCCATCTGTTTTATTGGATGAAAATAATGATACGGCGATTTACTCAGGAACTTTTACCCACCATAATTTTAAGAGTCTACAGATGGATTTTAATGTAAAAGCAAAAAATTTTTTGTGCCTTAATACAAATGAGACCCAAAATAACTCTTATTTTGGAAAGGGGTTTGTAACAGGCGATATGCAAATTTATGGGCCTTTAAACGCGCTTCATATTTATGCGGATATTACTACTGATAAAAATACCGTATTCAATATTCCGCTGGAAAATGCTTCAGAACTGGATGAGGCTGATTATATTCAATTTCTTAGTAAGGGAAAAAGTGCACATAAAGCAAAAACATATAAAGTGAACTTGGGCGGCCTAAGTATGGATTTTACCGTACACGTTACATCTGCCGCTACAACCAATATCTTGTTTTCCTCGCGTGGCGAGGTGCTCCAAAGCAAAGGCTATGGAACCATAGAGTTTTCTATGGATAATATAGGGGTTATAAACATGGGAGGCAATTATACCATAAATGGGGGTACGTACAACTTTATACTTCAAAATGGTATTATTAATAAAAAATTTATTCTGCAGCCTGGAGGAACTATTTCATGGAATGGAGACCCGTATAATGCAGATATTAATTTAACTACTACGTACAGTACCAGTGCATCCTTACAGCCCTTTTTCCCTTCCCAGCCGGGGTATAGCAAGCGTTTTCAGGTTGATTGTGATTTGATCCTTTCAGGCAAATTAATTTCACCTGATATCTCTTTTAAAATAGAACTGCCCACCGTGGATAATGATACACGACAAGTGGTGGAAAGTTATCTCAGTAATGGAGATGAATTAAACACACAGGTGTTTACCCTGCTTATTGTAAATAGTTTTGCGCCTCCGGGACAAGGTATAGGAGGCACAAGTGGAGACCAGGTTGGCCTTGCGACCACAGCAGAAGTGCTGTCAAACCAGCTTACCAATATGTTTAATACTATCAATAAGAATTTTAATTTTGGACTGGATATTAACCCCGGCTCTACTATTAATCCTGCCGCGTATAAAGTAGCTCTTTCAACGGCGCTCTTTAATGGTAAAGTCATGGTGAGCGCAGATGTCGGTACTGTGAGCGGAATACCCACAACTACACAATCAACTAACTCTACCAGCAACTTTGTGGGTGAAGCCGAGGTAACAACTCCTATAAGTAAAAGCGGGAAATTGAAAGTAAAAGTATTCAACAAAGCCAATGACAACACTATAGATATTAGTACCCTGAATGCCCCTTACACCCAAGGAGCAGGTGTTTCTTATAAAGAAGGATTTGGCACATGGAGCGATTTTTGGCATAGGGTATTTGTTAAGGAACCGGAGCCGATAAAAGCCGATAGCACGTTGATTCATAAACCAACACCCTGAATGAGAGCGGATGGCTATAGAAGGAATAAGAATGTAATAAATAAGGAGGCGTTTTTCCCGTCTCTATAAATTCTCCAACTGTTTTTCCAGCGCGTTTATCTTTGCTTCAGCGTCCGCTTTTTTATTCTTTTCATTCTGTATGATCTCCGGCTTTGCGTTGTTTACAAACTTTGGGTTGGCTAGTTTTGCATCTACCGAGCGCAGGAATCCCTTATAATAATCCAGTTCTTTTTGGAGTTTATCTCTTTCCTGGCTTTTATCGAGTACCACGCCTTCGGGAAGACAGAAAATAAATTCGGTATCTTTTAATACAAAGCCTAATTTATCCTTAGTCATATTAGCGCCTGTAGTCTGATATATTGAACCTGAAAGCTCTAAATCGGAAGTTGTAAGCCCTACAGTGTTTGGGTCGGGTGATAATAAAATCAGTTTTTGCTTAAGCGGCAAATTAATTTCCTGGTGCAGGTTACGGCCATTTCGCACAAAAGATTTCCGTATATCTTCAAAATGTGAAACAAGAACTGTATCATGCTTTTCAGGTGCAGGAAAGCGACTGATTATTATTTTTTCTTTTTCTTGCCGTTGCCTGATATTATCCCAAATTTCTTCCGTAATAAAAGGCATAAACGGATGCACAAGCTTTAATAATGCTTCCAGGTATTGAATGGTATCATCGTATATTCTTTTTGGGAATCCGTTGCGGCAGGAAATTTTTATGCGTTCCAAATATTCTGAACAGAAATCATCCCATACCAGTTTATAAATAGCCATCAGGGCTTCGGAAATGCGATAGGAACTGAAATGCTGTTCGATAATTGCGATTTGTTCATTCAGTTTATTTTTGAACCACTCTGTATTTTTTATTGCATCATCATTGGGTGCTATTTCTTCCGGGTTCCAAGTGGTGATGAGTCGGAAAGAATTCCAAAGTTTGTTGGAAAAATTTCTACCTTGTTCGCAAAGTGATTCATCAAATGTTAGATCGTTCCCTGCGGGAGAACATAAAAGAATTCCTACCCGTACACCGTCAGCTCCATATTTAGCAATTAAGTCAAGCGGGTCGGGAGAATTACCCAACGACTTGCTCATTTTCCTCCCTATTTTATCTCTTACTGTTCCGGTAAGATAAACATGGCTGAAGGGTTGTTTGTCTAAATATTCATATCCTGCAATTATCATCCGGGCTACCCAAAAGAAGAGTATTTCAGGAGCGGTAACAAGGTCATTTGTCGGGTAATAATAGTTAATGTCTTTATTGCCGGGAGATTTAAAACCATCAAAAACACTGATGGGCCATAGCCAGGAAGAAAACCAGGTATCCAATACATCTTCATCCTGCCTTATATTTTTTGAACCGCAATGAGGGCATTTTCCCGGGTCGGTTTCTGAAACAATAGTCTCCCTGCATTCCGCTTTAGGGGCGTCAATGCAGTACCATGCCGGAATACGCTGTCCCCACCAAAGCTGGCGCGATATACACCAATCGTGTACATTTTCCATCCAGTGACGGTAGGTATTTATATATTTTTCAGGAATAAGTTTTATAGTTCCATTAAGCACATTTTCCAGCGCAGGTTTTGAAATCTGATCCATTTTCAAAAACCATTGTATGGAAAGCTTAGGCTCAATCACTGCATCGGTACGTTCGGAATAACCTACCTTGTTTTTAATGTTTTCAATCTTTACAATCTGTCCCATTGCCTCCAGGTCCTTAGCTATTTTATTCCGCACTATAAAACGGTCTTCTCCAATATAAAAACCCGCTTCCTTGCTCATAGTGCCGTCGGGGTTGATGGTATCAATAGAAGGCAGATGGTGTTTTATGCCTAGGTTGTAGTCGTTAATATCGTGTGCAGGCGTTACTTTCAAGGCGCCTGTGCCAAATTCCATAGTGATGTACTCATCTGCAATAATGGGTACCGAACGGTTCACCATGGGGACAATAGCGTGCTTCCCTATCAGTTTTTTATAGCGTTCGTCATTGGGATGTACGCAAATGGCCGTATCGCCCAATATCGTTTCAGGCCTTGTGGTAGCAATAGTTATCCATTCATCATCGCTGCCTTCAATCTTATAGCGGACATAAAAAAGTCTTGAATCTACCTCCTTATAGTTCACTTCTTCATCGGAAACAGCGGTGAGGCCTTTCGGGTCCCAGTTAATCATACGGACACCCCGGTAGATATTTCCTTTTTTATATAAATCAACAAATACATTTATAACAGCTTTATTCAAATTGTCATCCATGGTAAAACGAATACGGTCCCAATCGCATGAACAACCAAGTGTCTTCAATTGCTCAATAATTATGCCACCATATTTTTCTTTCCATTCCCAGGCATATTCCAAAAACTTTTCACGAGATAAATTATTTTTTTCAATGCCCTTTTCTTTTAGCATGGCAACCACTTTGGCTTCTGTTGCAATAGAAGCATGGTCGGTTCCCGGAACCCAGCAGGCATTTTTACCCTGCATACGTGCACGGCGTACCAGCACATCCTGTATCGTGTTGTTCAGCACGTGTCCCATGTGCAGCACTCCGGTAACATTTGGAGGAGGCATTACCATAGTGTATGGTTCGCGGTCATCTGGTTCAGAATGGAAAAAGCCGTGCTCTATCCAATAGCTGTACCATTTTTCTTCACTCTTTTTCGGGTCGTATGTTTTTGAAATCTCTTCCATTATTATTGGGTCAGAATAGTTTTCGGTAAGTTATAAATTTCTTATAAGGTGTTACTTGTAAAAGCGCTATCAGCAGGTGAATCATCTTATCATTAAAATCTCCGATCCAACTGATTAAAACGCTGTCATAGGTCTTTTTGGGTTGAATTATTCTTCCTAATTCGGAAAAGATTCCCGCTTCCAATCCCTTACCCTGATACTCCGGTATTATGCCAAATACAATACCCATGGTGGTGCGGGGGGGCTTCGTTTTGAAATGCCAGAAAAATTTCAATTTACCCCACCAGTTTAAATCTCCATTTATATAGCGGAATGATTCATTTAATTCGGGAATGGAAACATATACTCCCACTGGTTTATTGTCATGATACACGAACCAGCAAGTATCTTCGTCTATAATGGGCTTTAGCTTTTTCATGATTTCAAGAGCCCGTTCTTTTTTCATTTCTTCATAATCGCTCCGCTCCGCTTTCCACGCTTTATTGTATATAGTGCGGAAGTCTTCAGCATATTTTTCAGATTTACTTTTATCCAACCGTTCAAAACGGTATAGCTTATCCCTCATAACCCTTTCTGCCACAGCTTTTAGCCGAGGACTTGGCGGCTCAATAGCGCTGCGGTAATAAACGATCTGCTCATAGAATTTGGCAAACCCGTATTCCTCGAAAAACGCCCTATAATAATCAGGGTTATGGTTCATGGTATATATGGCCGGTTTATCTCCTCCCTCAGTTAGCAGGCCCCAATAGCGGTCTTTTTCGCCAAAATTAATCGGCCCATCCATTGCTTTCATGCCTCTTTCGCTTAGCCATTCTTTACATTTATCAAATAGTATAAAAGCAGCATTTTTATCATTAATGCATTCAAAAAACCCCATTCCGCCGGTAGGTTGATCAAAAGTATGCGCGGTTCTTTCATTAATAAATGCGGCTACTCTTCCTATGGGCTCTTTATTATTATTATACAGTACCCATCTTATTGCATCGCCATGATTGTAGTAAGAGTTGGTTTTCCTGTCGAATACAGCTTCCACCTCTTGTTTAATAGGGGAAACCCAATTAGGATCGCCTGCATAAATCTTAAAAGTAAGGTTATGGAAATCGTTAATCGCTTTTTTATCTTTTATCTCTGTTAGTTGCATTTTGGGGCTTTGGTCAATTACTATTTAGTCTTTAAGAGTTACGGATTCCTTTCCTTTTATTTTTAAATTTACAGTTATGTGTTCCTGCAAGGTGGTTGAAATAGACAGTCCTGTATAATCGGACTTAATGGGAAATAGGGTATGGTTACGATCGACAAGCACGGCAATTCGTAATGATTTAACCGGAAATTGGAGTAGGGTTTTCATGCAATATGCAAGCATTTGCCCAGTATTTAGAACATCATCTACCAAAATAACTGTCTTGCCTGCAAGGTCTATTTTTTTATCCAGTTTCACACTTCCTTCCTCTGATAGTTTATTTTTATTCACTAAGACTTTCATAAGGGTTATTTTAAGAGGTGATATCTTTTTTAGCACCAGTTCCAATTTTTGGGCAAATTCATACCCACCTTCAAAAGTCGCGGCAAACACTATTTCCTTTTCCGAAGAATTCTCCTCGTATATTTCATAAGCAATGCGGGTTATCTTTTTATCTATCTGGTCTGCGTTCAAAATAGAAGTCTCCATTTTCATTAATTTTTGTCAAAGATAAAAAACAAGGGGGAAATAAGAACAAATGAAGGAATGAAAACCCAATTAGGGATGCCAAGTTCCATTTTATAAATTTTTTTCAGGTTTCGGTTTTGATTACCTCAAAGTGGCAAATACGATTGTATCCATAGGCAGGGCTCTTTGCCGGTAATTACTCATGGTTCCTCTATTTGAAAAATAATAATGATAATGGAACCTGCCAGCCTCAGTCCATCCGGATTGGGGAAATATAACTTATCTTTTACCGGTACGTTCATATAATGACAAAAATACTAAAAACCTATGCTTGAAAAGGGTAATGCTACTTATGAATATATTTGCCGGCAGCAAACATTAAATGCAAGTATATAAACTTACATCTGGCGAAATAAAACAAATAGGAAATATTCCTATGAATTTTATATTGGGGAAAGAGCGTTCGGGTACTACCTTATTGCAATTAATGCTCAATGCGCATTCAAAGATAATAGCCCCACCCGAATCACGTTTCATAATACTTTTATTTTATAGGTATGGTAAAACCCGGGAATGGACTGAAAAAATAATTGCAAATTTCTGTAACGACCTTTTTAGGGAAGGCTTGTTTCGAAATTTTTGGGGTATTGACAAAAAGGAATTGAAATCTGCGTTGATTGCTTCAAAGCATTTACTCACCTTTCGCCTGATATGTAAGATAATCTTCCGCATATCATTGCCTGCAAAGGATGAGATTCATGTGTTTATTGATAAGAATCCGCTGTATTATTATTTCCTGCCCGAATTAGAATCGCTTTTTCCTGAAGCAAAATATATTCATTTGGTTCGCGATTACCGGGCAAACCTGGTAAGCCATAGGCGGGTATTTACGGTTAAAAGAGGAACTGATATTGCATATAGGTGGATGAGAGTAAATATGCTGATTGAAGAAGCGAAAAGGCGTCGCCCTGAAAAATATTTTACACTTACGTATGAGTCTCTGGTTAGCGCCCCTGTTAAAAATATACAAGATATATGCACGTTTCTGAAACTTGAATATGATAAAAATATGGTGGAAAATCACCAATTGGGTATGTATTCGAATTTCAATAATAATAGTGGCGAAGGATTCCGGAAAGTGCATGAAAAAGTTTTCCATGCCATAAACCCTGCATTTATTGATTCATGGAAAGGAAAAATACCTGAAAAAGAATTATTGGCAGTAGAAGCTGTAGCGGGTCAATACGCTGAAAATACATACCAATACAAGTCTATTAGTATAGGTAAAACGGCAAAAGATGCCACTATAGGTTATTTTATGATGGATTTGAGATATAGAGCTATCAAAGCCCTTTACCGAACCGCGCTTGCCAATGTATGGCTGTATAAGGGTATTAAAAAGTACGTATGGAAAAGTTTTTAAATTATTTTATCTGATAGGCTTTATGCGAAATGAGATTTTCCCCGAAGAATTAGATAGGATAAGGAGAATACCTGTGGTATTTATTCTTGGGAAAGGTCGTTCGGGTACTTCACTTCTTCAGAATATGCTGGATGCGCACCCAGCAATTATCGGTCCTCCGGAATCGAAATTTGCGGTTCTTTTTTATCCGCGGTTTTCCCATATTAAAAAGTGGAAGGAATCAGATGTCCTGCTTTTTGTCAAGTTCTTATACATGGAGCCACTTTTCAGCACCTTGTGGCATGTGGATAAAAAGGAACTTACAGAAAAGCTTCTTTCAGTGAGAGAGTATCTTGATTATGGCCTGGCATGTAAAATGGTGTATTACCAATTGCGAAAGCGGGATGAAGAGGTATTGCTTATTTCGGATAAAAACCCCCAATATATTTTATTCATTGGTACCCTGCTGAAAATATTTCCCGATGCTTGTTTTATTCATATTGTAAGGGAACCGAGGGACAATATATATAGTCAGATTATTTCTTTTCATGATAAGAACCCTATTTTCAGGGCATATCAGTGGCTATATTTCAACAGGATAATAGAAACTCAAAAAAAGGTGTTTCCCGATCTGTTTTTTTTCATCAAATATGAAAATCTGGTAATGAACCCTGAAAGTGTGATGCATGAATTAAGCGCATTTTTAAAAATCCCTTTCCGCTCGGAAATGGCATGTAATAAGGAACCCCGGGTAGTTGAAGCACAATTTATACAAAGTGGCATGGGAAACGATGTGGGCAATATCCATAAGGAATTATTACAGCCCGTAAATACCTCTAATATTGGAAAATGGAAAAAAGGGATGAAGGATTTTGATAGAAGAGTTACCGAAATCATCACCTTGGAATATGCGGAAAAAATATACGAATATGAAAAGGAAATACGACCTGACAATAAAATAAAAGTATCGCGCTTTAAATTGTTGAAAGGGCAATATATTTATTTTATATGGCAGGCATTTACCAGGATGCGTTTTAAAAATGTTCAACTCAACCTGTATTACTCTAAAATAAAAAGATTCATTAAAAAAGATAAATTACCTATTTGGGAGTATTTTTAAAACAGCGAACAAGGGATTGAAATAGGACTTGATACCTTTCTTTAAGTGCCTTTCCGATATACTGAGAATATCAAACTGAGGTGGCTTCCATTTTTTGTTTTCTCTCCATAGCCTCTTTTTCCTTCAGGTATTTTTCCAGGTTACCTGACTCGGTTACCCTTATCAAATTAGTATCTTCAACAGATAGTTTGGCTGACTTAAAAATGGAGGGGTTTTTTATAAATAGGTCAAGAAGGGCATATAAAGGAGCTATTTTCAATGCATATAAAGGCGCTACCCAACGATACCCAATACTTATAGAATCGGTTGTGTTTTGTACTGTGTGCCATGAAAAGCAGGGGTTAAAAAGAATATCACCGGGTTTCAAATCGGTTTCATACCAATTAATATATTCATATCTCGGGGGGGCATTAACATTAAGATTAAATGGGTCAAATATTGGCGACCCTTCACTTTTCGCAGGATTTCGATAAAGGTGCCTGGCAGGCTCAGGGTCAAAAACCATGGTATAGTATTTGGGATATATCATCCATTTTTTTTCTCCATACGCCTGTATAAATAAGTTACATTCGTTTTCCATATGAATATTGGTAATTGTTTTTTTACCTCCAATGAATACCTGCCATGCTTCAAACCAGGTAAGAGGATTTCTCCGTTCCAATAACCATTTATAATCAAAATCTTTAATATGTTCGGGGTGTCGCTTAAGGAGGGGATAGAATCGATAGTATTTTCCTCCGCCCGAACGTATATTATTTATCACCTCGCCCAGGGTGGTTGTTTCGTAAGTCTCTTTTAGCTCATGGCTTGAGTATGCAATAACATCGTTCCCATGTAATTTACTAAAATATTCAAGAGACCATTTTTTTACACAATCCCAATCGTTAGCTGCGCCTTCCATTACTACGGGGATTCCTTTTTTACGATAGTGATTTTTAAATTCCTCCAGGCTTAAATCTTTTCTTCTTTCAACTGGAATAGCTTTCCCTTTGCCATCTTTTGCTAAATCATCTATTAACTTTTTAGCGAACTTATTTCTACGGTGTCCTATTAATCGGGCTATCTTTTTCCTGCCTATAAACCGGTCAAAAAATTGATATAATCCATACTCTATTCTTCTCGAAAATGTAAAATGTTTTTTCTTAGGATCCATCATAGCGAAGCTATCTTTTTAGCAAATATAGATATATTTTAGGCACTCTTTATATCAAGTCGGGGCTACCGTAGTTTGACATATAATGCACCCGATATAAGAATATATGCGGCAAGTTTTAATCCGCTCCATAGTCGTTGTTGTTTTATGTGTTTTTTGTTTCCACAAGAGGTATCAAATCGCTTAAAAACTACATTTATCCCGCTTATGTGCTTTAATCGCCCTGTTAATCTGCCAATGTCATTTGCTGCTCTTATTAGCACTACTTCTATCACGAATCTACTTTGTAAAAGACTCTTAAAAAACAATAGGCGTATATATTCCACCAAAATTTCGCCGCATAAAATGCCTATTACCAAGCTAAACAGGGGTGAAAATGAATGAATCATGAATGAGGCAATTAAGGACAAAGGCAACCCTAGGAATAAGATTTCTACCATGGAAGGGAATGTATAATATGCATATTGGGGGAATATGCCCGGAAGTAATGCTATTCCCGTACTCCAGCGTATAAAGCGTGCATATACCCTTCTTCCATTATACCACCAGTCATGGTATACTTCGGCATTTTTAATACCTTGCAGTTCTTGTCGGGTGTTCTCGTATATTTTCAAGAAAAAGTCAATTTCCTCTCCCGCCCCAGCTTTCGCAAAAATTTCGTTAAAACGAATATTGCCAATAGCAGAACGTTTCACAAGCACATTTGCTGTAGGTGACCATTTCTTATAACTATTGGTTTTAGGAACAGAAAAGAAAGCCAATAACCCACTCAGTGCAATACCTTTTGTAAAGCCGTTTATGGGTTTTGGAAAAACCACATCGCCAAAAAAGCCTATTTCAGCCGGATTTTCTTTAATGGCTTGAACATATGTATTTAAAAGGGTTGCCGAAGGTTTGATATCATCATCTAAAAACAACAACCAATCTGCCTGGGCATTGTCTATTCCTATATTCCTGGTTTTACACACACCTAAATTTTCAGTGTTACGAAAAAGAAGAATTCTTTTATTGTCGATAGATGATTTAACATCCTGGGCTATTTCTGTCCGGGGATTGTCAGCAATAATTAAATACCTTATGGCTGTTTCCGCAGGAATATCCATTTGCAGAATGGGGATAAGATATTCACTTTGTAAACGATAGGAGGGTATAATGATATCAATGGAAATCATAGTTTTAATTCTTTACCAGCAAATAAGTTTTATCTTTTGCAAAGATAAAAATATAAATTTGTGGTTTCTCTTCCTATACCTATCAATAATTATGTTTTTTAATTACTTACGCATTTTTGTTTTTTTCAGCGTAGCTGAAATGCTGTATTTCAGCATTGAGTATGTGACAGTATGGTTTAATAGCGCAGTTCTTGGGAAATACATTGTTTCAAACACTAACCAATACTTGATATAAAAATGAATTCAGAGGCTCTGCTATGGAATGCGAATGAAATAAGACATACACCTATTACATTTGTTTTAGGTGCTCCAAGGTCGGGTACAACTCTTCTTCAATCATCCCTAAATGCACATCCCAATATTGTTGCTCCACCGGAATCTTATTTTATCCTGTTTCTTTATTCCCGCTTTGGAAAAATCAGGCGGTTCGATGCCCATTCAATAAGTAAATTTGTAGAGGCTCTTTTCTCAGAACATATATTCACCAAACTATGGGGATTGGATAAAATACAGGTAGAAAGAAATCTTCAAGCTACAGGAAAAAATGCTGATTTCGCCACTTTATGTAAAATGGTATTTTGCCAAACAGCTGATGATAAAGAAAAGATATCGCTTATTTCCGATAAAAATCCCAAACATTCTCTCTTTGCGAAGAAGCTATTAAAGATTTACCCGGAAGCCAAATTCATTCATATAATACGGGACCCGAGAGATAATGTAAATAGCAACTTGCATAGCTTGCGTAAGAAAAATCCGCTTTTCCTTGCACAACAATGGCTTGGGTTTAATACCCACATTGAGAATATCAAACGAAAATACTCCGATAAATTCTTTACCATAATATATGAAAATATGGTTGTTGAGCCGGAAAGTACATTTATGTCTCTGTGCAGTTTTCTGGGTGTACCCTATAACAATTCAATGCTAAAGCATCAGTTTCCCGAAAGGCTTCAAACATATGAAAACCGCAAGTTTTATGAAATATTTAAAACAGCGCATCAAAGTATGCTAAAGCCTATCAATACTTCCAATATGGGAAAATGGAAGGATGGAATGAGTGAGCGTGAAAGAACCATAACAGAAATATTTACCGCTACTTTTGCGAAAAGCTATTATGGCTATGATATAGAACTGAATAAGACAAATGCACAGAAAATATCTTCGTGGAAACTTTTAAAGAGCAGGGTAATATATAGAGTATGGGAAGTATTTACAAAATTGCGGTATGAAATATATAAAATTAATAAAGTATACTACAAAAAAAGTAAAAATGCGTGGTAAACTTCTGTTGTAATTTTTATTGTTATCTCTGTATCTTATCATACAGCTAGTAATTCCCATTAAAATGAACGATCAAAATTCAATAGAAGAAATAAAGAAAATTCCAATAATATTCATAGTTGGATGCGGAAGGTCTGGAACAACGTTGCTTCGGTCACTTATCAATTCTCACCCTAATATAATTGCAGCTTTCGAATGTCGTTTTATTTTATTTATGTATCCCCGTTTTGGCAAAATCAAGAATTGGACAAAAGAGAATATTGTGCAGTTTGTAGACGCGCTGTATTCTATACGGAAATTTTCACGGTGGTTAATAGACAGAGACCAGCTTACAAAGGAATTACTTGCTGTTACAGAATTTGCAGAGTATCCATTACTGTGTAAGATAGTGTATTACCAGATGAGAAAAAATAAGGAGAAGACCATGCTTATGGTCGACAAAAATCCTATTTACTCGCTATTTATAAAAAGATTGATAAGAATATATCCCGAATCAAAATTCATCCACATTGTTCGGGAACCGAAAGATTGTATTAACGGTCATTTGAAGAAATTTCAGTATAAGAATACATTTTTTCTTGCCTGGTATTGGAGAAGATTTAATACTTCTATTGAAAGCGAAAAACGAAAATCTCCCGGCAAGTTTTTTACAATACAGTACGAGGTCCTTGTGAGAGATACGGAACAAACTATGCGCAATCTTTGTGATTTTTTTCACTTACCTTTTGATGATAGGATACTGCAAAACAGTTTTCCGGAAACAATACATTTATATAAGGATAGTGAGTTTAAAAAATTCAGGGCAAACCACGAAGGACTCCTTTTCCAGGTGAATGATTCAAATATAGGAAAATGGAAAAAAGAAATGCTCCCGCGCGATATTGCCATTACCGAGATAATTACGGGAAAATTTGCGGAAGCCAAATATGGATATCAGATGGAGAAGAACAACCAAGTTAGAGTATCGAAATTCCAATTATTAAATAACAGGATTATATATTACTCTTGGGAGATAATTACGAGAATAAGATTTAGAAGCTATAAACTCAATACATACTATAAAGGTAGAATTATGCGAACCATCATCAATAGGCAAAATAAGTCTTCTTCTTGACAAAGGCGCAAATTATTATAATAATTCCCTGTATTTTTAAAACATTATGAAAGATTCTTTGTTGACAAAATCGGGTAATAAGTTAAGGAGTATTCCGATTGTATTTATTGTCGGGTGTGGAAGATCTGGAACAACTTTGCTGCAATCATTACTAAATTCCCATCCTAATATTGTTGCGACACATGAATGCTTTTTTATCGTAGCACTTTATCCGTCTTTTGGTAAAATTAGAAAGTGGGAAAAAAGGGATATCTTAAAATTTGTTGATGCCCTAGACCTGCTAAGAATTTTTACCCTTTGGTCGCTGGATAAGAGAGCGCTTACAGAGGAATTGCTCACTGCATTGGAATTTGCTGATTATCCATTGTTGTGTAAAATGGTGTATTATCATATGCGAAAGGATAAAGAAAGAATATCGGTTCTAATCGATAAAAACCCACTGCATTCAATCTTCCTGAAAAAACTACTCACTATTTTTCCGGAGGCAAGGTTCATACATTTAATAAGAGATCCCAGGGACAATGTAAACAGTAATATTATGAGGTTTAATAGCAAAAATACATTCTTTTTGGCAAGGAAGTGGGTTGGATTTAATGCCAGAATAGAAAGCACGAAACGTAAAATACCCGATAAGTTTTTTACCATACTTTATGAAGATATGGTTATCAATACTGAAAATGTATTTAGGAGATTATGTGAGTATTTGGGAGTTGACTATAGCAATTCGATGATGAGCCATAAGTTTCCTGAAAGGCTTCAGGCGTATGAGGGGGCGAAATTTTATGAACGAAAGAAAAAGATACATCAATCCCTTTTGGAGCCTATAAATACTACCAATATAGGAAAGTGGGAATATGAAATGAGTGAATATGATAGAACAATTACCGAAATAATTACAGCAAAGTTTGCCCAAAAATATTATGGTTATGAGATAGACGCAACTAAAAAAAGTACAGTTAAAATATCTTTGATTAGGATACTCAAGAGTTGGGTCCAATATATTATATGGGAGTTCTTCACCAAGTGGCGATTCACTAATTTTAAATTTGCTGTATATTATCGCAAAAAGAAAAAACTATTCATATAAGTTACATTTATCCCTTGGTTTTATGTCCTATCTTTAAGCCTTATTTAAGAATAGAGTGAATGAATCCGACCTACAACGTTAAATATGGCGTTAATTAGATTAGTAAAAAATATTCCCGGCTTAGCCCTGAATGATAAAAACGACAGGCAAAAACTTTTAAAAGTTATCCTGCCTTCCTTTTTTATCCATTTTATTGCAGCGTTATTAACCGTATTCACTTTCTTGCTTTTAACCCGGAAGCTGGGCGCCAGGGAATACGGAATATTAACATATTCTTTTACGGTGATTACGTTAATTGCCAGTCTTTGTACCAGTGGCATAAATATTATGACGCTGAGAGAGTCAGCTGCTTTATTGGCGACAGGCAAAATAGAATTGTGGAAGGGATTTTACCGGTGGTCATCCAGACTTGTTCTGTTTATTTGCATTGCACTCCCTTTACTTATTGCTGCCTGTATTTTAATGGGAACCTATTATTTTCATATTGCCGCATTGGTATCCTCCCCTTATACTTTCCCCATATTATATGCGGTTGTCGCCATTCCCTTTTATTGTTTTATGAACTATTATTCCGCATGGCTAAGAAGCCAACATAAAACAGTGCTTTCCTTTTTACCTGATAACATAATCAAACCTGTTTTTTTTCTCGTTTTATTAATTTGTTTTTTTCAATTTAATATATGGAATGCCGTCCTGGCAAGGGACATATCCTTTATTGCCGCATTTATTTTTATAGCGATTGTATTTTTTAGAACTACTAAGATGGAAGGGATAAAACCGCAATATAATAGTGTGGTGTGGAAGTCATCATTGAAATCCTTATTGCTATTAACCTTGCTGAGCAGCTTAAATTCAAAATTGGATATATTGTTGCTTGGATTTTTCAAGGATGCATCACAAGTGGGTATTTATAGTGGCGCAGATAGAATTGCAGTTTCAATCGCCATTTTTCAAGTGATGATGAATCAGATTTCTACGGCTTCCATATCCAGATTGCACGCCTTAAATGACCGTGAAAAACTTCAAAAGCTAATAACGAAGATAACTCGTGGGGTAACACTCATGTCCTTTCCTCTTTTCCTTGTAATCGTTTTTTGTGGCAAATGGGTGTTATCTTTTTTAGGTCCTGCCTTTGTGCATGGACAAACCGCTCTAACTATTATTGCAATAGGTCAATTTATAAGTATTGCTTTTGGACCTTTGGGAAATTTTTCAATAACTACCAAGAATGAAAAAGTTACGATTCTTTTCGCTTTCTTGAAAATGATAGTAATAGTCCTTCTCAACTTTATCTTCACCCCAATATGGGGAATAACCGGGACTGCCATTGCGACTGCTGCAAGCATGGTTTTTTCGAGTACAGGTATGTACATAGTGATAAAGAAAAGAACAGGGCTAAGTACATGGGTACTCGGTTAACGGTGAGGTCGTCAGGCGCTTTAGCCATGCGGATAGGGATTCCTTATGTCGAAAATCTTTTTTTGAGGTTTAAAAAACTTTTCTCAAAAAACTCATAAGATAATATAGAAATACCAATTGTAAATACGAGTGTGAAAAAATATAAACATACATTCATTAGCCACCCTGATAGCTCCCTCTTAAATAAGTATTCTGTTAATTCCAACGAAAATATCCGCATAATGGAGTTATAAAGATATAATCCATAGGAAATCTTTCCCAAATAATTCATCCATTTATAATCAAGCCAGATAACAGATTGGGGATTAGTTGCAAGATTTATTATGATTATTACAAAAAGAACGGAATATATTTCATAAAATACACTCGGAAAGTTTTCTTCGAAAGATGGTTTTATGCCAATCTTCAACAATAAAAGCAGCACTGTAAGTATATAAATTATCCATTGAAAATCTCTTCTATAAAGGAATGTCAAAATATCTTTTTTTTCAAAAGCTACCAAATATGCCCCAATTCCACCGATTATCATACATCCTATCCTATATTGTACTAAAAAGAAAACAATTTTAAAGAATGCCTTAATGCCAAGATAATTATCACCAAGAAGGAGGACATTGCGGACGAGTAGCAAGATGAGGGCTATTAGAATAAAGGAGGTAAGATACTTTTTTGTTTTCAGGAGTAAAAGCGGCAAACACAGATAAAATAGTTCTTCTACCCTAACAGACCAGGTAGGGCCAAGTGAATAAGGTAATCTATTGCCGGGAATAATGGCGTGGGGCAGAAATAAAAAGCTGGTAAAATAAAGCCCAAACTGCTTATATGAATTGGTGGCACCAAAAGAAGTGCTTAAATATGGTAGTACAAAAAATCCGAGAATTAATATAAGATAGTAAAGTGGCCATATTCTTAAAGTTCTACGCGTATAATAAGCTTTCAAGTTTATAGTGCCGGTTTCTTTTTTTTCTTTTAATAATAAATAGGTAATAAGGAATCCGCTGAGTACAAAAAACATGGTTACATCCATATTGCCTATAAGGGCATAGCGCTTGAAGATGTTACTTGTAGGTATAGAGTAAAGTTTCTTAATACTTTCAACATGAAGAAGAATGATTATTAGAGAACCGATAAACCTTAGTCCATCCAAATTGGGGAAATAGGTGCGTTTCGAGAGGGCGTTTTCCATTTATAGAATTTAAAGCAAATACATTATTATTTATACTGCATTCACGTTTATTTTCGTCGCTTTTTCTTTCAAATAATTATCCAATGTTCCTGCTTCTGCAAATGTACTAGTACCTTTTTAAAGCCTCATATAATTTATGAAGGAATTTCCCACGACGTTTTTTTAACAATTTTTACCCTCAGTTCATACCTGAAAAATGTTCGATAATCTGATAAACTCCATATTCAACCCCTTAGCTTGTTTTAATAGTTCATTTATAATCGCTCATTTATTGTACATTAATAGTTACAAATGTAAAATATTTTGTTTAGCACATAGATACGAATTCTGTCCATTTGTTCGTGCAAATCTTATTCGGAAAGTGTTAGCTTTGTGAAAATTATAATAAACAGTGGGCGCTTTTATTAAAGCTATTAGTTATTACTTGCCTGAAAAAATTCTGAACAATGAAGAATTGTCCCGGATATTTCCTGAATATACACCGGAGGAAATTTTCCGGCGTACCGGTATCAAAGAAAGACGGATAGCGGCCGATGATGAAATACCTTCCGATTCGGCAGTAATCGCAACCGAACAATTTTTTGCCCAACATTCTTTTTGCAAAAAAGAAGATATTGACTTTCTTATATTTACTACTGAAATGGTAGATAGGCGCGGACCGGCCACTGCTTGTATATTGCAAAATAAAATGGGGCTGCCAACTACAATTGGAGCTATTGATATACCCATGGGGTGCTCAGGATTTATATACGGATTATTGGTGGCTAATTCTCTTATTAGCAGCAAAGCAGCTAAAAATATATTGTTTTTAACCGGCGATGCGGCTACCAAGGTAATACATCCGCAAGACCATGAATTGCGAATGCTCTTTGGCGATGCTATGGCAGTTACGCTCATTGGCGAATCTGACAGTACTGATATTGGTAGTTTTGTAATAGGTACCGATGGAAGCGGGGCTCCTAACCTGATTGTGGAAGGATGTTGCGGCGCGGAAAAACCTACCCGTGAATGGCTTGATAAATATAGCGAAGCAGGAGGAATGGCATACGGAATGCTGGGCATGAAGGGAACGGAAATATTAAATTTTTCACTAAAAAAAGTTCCTCCTATGGTCAAAGAATTACTTGAAAAGGAAAAACTAACAATGGAAGATATTGACCTTTTTGTATTTCACCAGGCAAGCGGATTTATTTTAGAAGTATTAAGGCGGAAAATGAAAATTCCGAAGGAAAAGTTTTTTACCAATTTAGAATACCTGGGGAATACGGTGGCAGCAACAATTCCTATAGCTTTGTGTGATGCAATGAAAGCCGGTAAAGCAAAAAAGGGAGATAAAGTACTGATAGCAGGCTTTGGTATTGGCTATTCGTGGGGTGCAACTATTTTAACTATATAATTTTTTCTAATGGATATAAATGAATTTATACAGAAATTACAAGCGGAGTTTGAAGATGTTCCTGCCGGTTTTTTAAAACCGGAAACAAAAATAACTGATATTGAGGGTTGGGGCTCTATGCATGCACTTATTGTTATTGCCTTGATAGATACAGAATACGGCGTAACGCTGAAAGGAGATGAACTGCGAAAAGTACAATCGGTGCAAGAACTATATAATCTGATTGTTCAACTGAAAAACAATCCCCAATAAAATGGCCTTTTTTTCCATAGATAATGTTCGTATAAAAGGAATTGCAGGTGCTGTTCCGAAAGAAGAAGTATCTAATTGGAATTATACCCATATTTCAGAACAGGAAAGAAAACTGCTAATTAAAACTACCGGGGTTGAAAAACGCAGAATGGTTGGCAACTCTGGAATCACTACCACTGACTTATGCAAAGCTGCGGCCGAAAAGATTTTAAGGGAAACCAATACCCTCAAAGATGATATTCAGATATTGATTTTTGTTTCGCAAACCCCTGATTATTTTTTGCCCGCCAGCAGTATAACATTACAAAACAGGCTTGGATTACCCAAAACCTGTATGGCTTTTGATATCAATTTGGGCTGCTCCGGTTTTGTATACGGACTTTCAGCTATTTCTTCCCTCATGAGCGTGGGCAAAATGAAAAAGGGGCTTCTGCTTTGTGGAGATATTTCATCTGCCGGTCCACCGGAAGAAGATAAAAGCGTGTTTCCTCTTTTTGGAGATGGGGGCACAGCTACTTTGTTGGAGTTTGATCAAACAGCAGCAACCATGCACTTCAGCAATCAAAGTGATGGAGCGGGATATGAAGCTATTATAGTAAGGGAGGGTGGAATGCGTAAACCCTTCACGGTTGATTCATTCACACTGGTAGAAAAGGAAAAGGGGATTTCACGCGCCAGCCGCAATCTGGAATTAAATGGCATGGCCGTATTTAATTTTTCAGTGACAGAAGTACCTAAAAATATTACTGATTTTTTTATGCACACTTCTACCGATCCGTCTTCATATGATTACTTTGTAATGCATCAGGCGAATTTGCTGATGAACGAAACTATTCGGAAGAAATTGAAATTCCCTCCTGAAAAAATACCCTATACCTTATCTAAATACGGCAATACCAGTTCTGCATCTATACCCTTAACTATTGTTTCGGAATTGAGTAATAAAGTAACCGAAGATGTTTCCTGGTTGCTATCGGGCTTTGGCGTGGGATTGTCCTGGGCCACTGTATCATTAAAAACAAAGGGCTTGATTTGTCCTGAAATTATCGAATTGTAAAAAATGTCAACCCCATTTCATCTGCATAATAAAACAATACTGGTAACAGGGGCTTCCTCCGGAATAGGGAGGCAGATTGCTATTTCTTCCAGTTCCATGGGAGCGAAGCTTGTTATAACAGGAAGGGATGAAAAAAGGCTGGATGAAACCTATTCCCTGTTGCAAGGCGAAGGACATTCCAAATTCACATGCGACCTTATAGATGAAAACCAACGAAACCATTTATTAGACATCATCCCTTCTATCGATGGCTTTGTACATTCGGCGGGAGTGGTGCTTCCTGTCCCTGTAAAGTTTATTGCTGAAAAACATTTGCGGCAGGTGATGGGAGTTAATTTTGAATCGGCGGTGCTTTCCGTGGCACGTTTGCTTAAAAATAAAAAACTGAATGATAGATCCTCTTTAATATTCTTCTCTTCCATATCGGTAAATTACCCCTACGCGGGCGGGGCTTTATATACAGCCTCGAAAGGCGCTATAGAAGCATATAGTAAAAACCTGGCGATAGAAATTTTACCTAAAAAGATGCGGTCAAATGTTATTGTTCCGGCTATGGTAAAAACACCTTTATATGAAGAAACTAAAACCCAGTCAATGTACCGCAGTCCGGAAGAATATGAAAGTAAATACCCGCTTGGGTTGGGTGCACCGGAAGATGTAGCGAATGCTGCTATTTATCTTCTTTCAGATGCATCCCAATGGGTTACAGGAACTAATCTTATATTGGATGGCGGTTTCAGCATTGTGAAATAGTAAAAAGTATGGCAGAAAGAATAAAAAAAATATCCATAGTTATACCGGTATATAATGCTTCTATAGCATTAAATGCCTTGCAAATGGAAATTGATAAAGCAATGACAGCAGTTGCGGTATCGTATAAATTGATATTGGTGGATGACGGTTCCGAAGACGATAGCTGGGCAGTAATTAAAGATATAAAAAAGAGGAACCCCGATAAGGTTACAGCCATCCGCATGGCGAAAAATTTTGGCCAGCATAATGCTCTTTTCTGTGGTATGCGACATGCAAAAGGAGATTATATAATCACTATGGATGATGACCTTCAGAATCCGCCCGATGAAATAATAAAGCTGTTGCAATGCGAAGAAAAAGATGATGCCGATGTAGTTTACGGTATATCTGAAAATTATAAACGCTCTATTAGGCGTAAACTTTGGAGATGGGGTTTTAAGCTTACAAGCCGGTTAACATTTTCTAATAACCCCGAGGGTTCATCTTTCCGCTTACTTAAAAGAAACCTGGTGGATAAGCTTGTTCAGCATAACCAGGAGTTTGTTTTTATGGACGAACTGATCAATTGGTATACCGGTGATATACAATTTGTAAAAGTTCGTCACGATCCTTCCCGGTTGAGGGAATCACGGTATCCGTTCTCAAGGCTGCGCAAACTCTATTATAATTTGGTATTCGGATACAATGCTTTTCTGCTTAGGTTAATTACATTCCTGGGAATTACATCATCAGCTATTTCGTTTTTGGTAGGCTTGTTTTTTATGTTTAAAAAGATATTTTTTAATGTAAGGGTTGGGTTTACGGGTATTGTAGTGAGCATTACGTTTACAGGGGGTATTATTTTATTAAGTATTGGTATCATTGGCGAATATATGAGGCGTATGTATAATATTATGAATGCCAAGCCTCAATCCTCCATCAGCGAAGTACATGAGTAGCAAGTAAAAACTTCATCACTCTTTTATGATCGTTCGCAAATACGGAATCACATTACGCAGGCTGAAGGAAGATAACATTGAACTGGTTCGGCAAAAACGCAATTCAACAGCCATAAGGAATACCATGTATTACCGGGAAGAGATTAGCCCTGAAATGCAGAAAAAGTGGTTTGATTCCATCAATAATAAAAATAACGGGTATTTTATCATAGAATATAAGAGTGAAAAAATAGGACTCATTCATGGCAAGAATTTAGACTTTGAAAAAAGGACCTGCGAGGGTGGCATTTTTATCTGGGATGAGAAATATATAGGCGGATTTATTCCTGCGTTGGCTTCCGTTATTATGAATGACTGGACTTTCTATATGATTAATTTCAAAGGAGTTTATGCTAAAATGGTGCTGGATAATTCCACGGCAATAGCATATAATAAGTTAATGGGCTATCACCTCTGTGAACCTCAAAATAATGATGTGGGGGTGCAATGGATGCTTCTTACCAAAGAAAGTTATGAAAAGCGCATGAAACTCTTGAGAAAAAGCATTAAGGATATTACCGGCGATGGCGAAATTTTAAAACTGGAAGATGGAGATGCCTCTGATGATTTGGGGAAAGAGGTAGCCCTTTTCTATAAAGGCCTTCCAGCGGATATACAGGAAAAAGGTGATACTTTATTGGAGTGGGCGAGGAGTGGAAAAAGTAAAAAATCAGGAACTTTCAACTAATTACTACCTTTGCCGCTTAACGATAAGTGGATATGCCGACTACCATGACTGCTAAAAATGAATCCATAGGTTCAGTACCTGTAAACTCTGTTATCAGGGCATTTGAACTAATGTGCTGCGCTAAGGCGATGACAGAGTTATTTGAGAAAAATGCTGCCGTAACCAGTAAATATGTTCATGCTACTTCAAGAGGGCATGAAGCGGTGCAAATAGCCCTTGGAATGCAATTAAAACCACAGGATTATCTCAGCGCTTATTATAGAGATGATAGTATTCTCCTTTCCATAGGAATGACGCCCTACGAGCTTATGCTACAACTAATGGCAAAGGCCGATGACCCTTTTTCAGGCGGAAGAACATATTATTCGCATCCCAGCCTGAAAAGAGATAATATGCCTAAAATCCCACACCAATCTTCTGCCACAGGTATGCAAGCCATACCTACTACAGGCATTGCTATGGGAATACAATACAAGGAAAAACGCGATTTGCTTCCTTCCTATCCGGATGGAAAACCCATTGTAGTTTGTTCCCTTGGCGATGGCTCAGTTACCGAAGGTGAAGTGGCTGAAGCATTCCAAATGGCAGTACTGAAAAAGCTTCCGATACTATATCTTGTGCAAGACAATGATTGGGATATTTCCGCTACCGGAAAGGAAACGAGAGCCATGGATGCGGTTGAATATGCCCGCGGATTCAAAGGATTGGAAACCCGCAGCATTGACGGTACTGATTTTATGCGCAGTTTCCAGGTATTGCGTGATGTTATAGAAACTATCCGTAATGAACGCCGGCCTTTTTTAGTTCATGCTAAAGTACCTTTGCTCAATCACCATACCTCAGGAGTAAGAAAAGAGTGGTATCGGGGCGATTTGGAAGAAGCTGCTAAACGTGACCCCTTTCCAAGACTTAAAAGCCAATTGATAATTGCCGGTTTTACTTCGGATAAAATAAAACAAATAGAAGAAAAAGAAGCTGTTGCGGTATCTGAGGCTTATGAGAAGGCTTTGAAAGCGGCTGACCCTTTGCCCGAAGATTTATTTAAACATGATTTTGCGCCGACTCCTGTTACGGAAGAAAAAGGAATACGTGAACCGGAAGGAAGGGAAAAGAAAGTGATGGTAGACTGTGCCCTTTTTGCCATACAGGAATTAATGGAAAAGCATCCTGAATGTCTTTTTTATGGTCAAGATGTGGGTGGACGACTGGGTGGAGTATTCAGGGAAGCGGCTACCCTTGCACAAAAGTTTGGCGATGATCGGGTATTCAATACACCTATACAAGAAGCTTTCATAGTGGGTAGTACCGTTGGTATGTCAGCTACGGGCTGTAAGCCTATTGTGGAAATACAATTTGCCGATTATATATGGCCCGGTCTTAATCAGCTTTTTACCGAGGTGAGCCGTTCGTGTTATTTAACCAATGGAAAATGGCCCGTTAGTTCTGTTATCCGGGTTCCAATAGGAGCTTATGGTAGCGGTGGGCCTTATCACTCATCAAGTGTGGAATCAGTATTGACTAACATACGGGGAATAAAAATCGCTTATCCTTCTACCGGCGCCGATTTAAAAGGATTGCTGAAAGCCGCTTATTACGACCCGAACCCGGTTGTGATGCTGGAACATAAAGGACTTTATTGGTCGAAGATTAAAGGAACCGAAGATGCGAAAACAGTGGAACCTGATGCTGATTATATTATTCCATTTGGCAAAGGCAGAGTAGTGCAAAGCGCGGAATCATCAAAGACTTCAAATACATTATCTGTTATCACCTATGGCATGGGAGTTTATTGGGCCAAAAATGCTTCTAAAAACTTCCCCAGCAGAATTGAAATTATTGACTTGCGTACACTCTTTCCCTTAGACGAAGAATTAATATATGCCTCGGTAAAAAAGCACAGTCGTTGTTTGGTCGTGACCGAAGAGCCTGTCAACAATACCTTTGCGCAGTCTGTCGCATCGCGCATACAACAACACTGTTTTGAGTATTTGGATGCGCCTGTTACCGTTATTGGTTCCGAAAATTTGCCTGCGGTTCCGCTTAATTCTATATTAGAATATACTATGCTACCTAATGCAGATAAAGTATCTAATGCTATTGAAAATCTCTTATCTTACTAAATCGCTTCATTTATGAAACATACTGCCATCACTTTATTATTTTTTCCTTTGTTTGTTGTTTTAGAAAGCACTTCCTGCACGTCCGGAAGCAAGTATTTGAAAGAAACTCGAATGCTCGATAGTATGCAGGTATTTCTTGTTCAGGCAGACTCGGCTGTTAAAACAATAGATTCGGCTGAAATTGCCGGTTATGCTAACCAGGTTGAGAAAGATAACGGGATGATTCAAATGGAGCATATAGATAGCATGAGCCCTGGGGCCTCTTCCATATTTAGAAGTTTTAATGCAGTTCGCTGGTCGCTTTTATCTGTGGCAGGGAAAAGAGGGCCGCTTATAACAGAACTTGAAAAATCACAACAACAAATAAAGCGTTTGAGTCATGACCTGCAACACAATCTGCTGAATGCCGATAGCGTAAACTATTATGTTGCTTATGAAGCGAAAAGAGCTTCTGAACTTATACAAGTATCAGAAATATCGGTAAATGAGGCGAAAAGGCAAGTGCCAATATATACGGCTCTTTTGCCTAAAACCGATTCACTAATGTCGCTGGTGAAGGAACATAAGAAATTTTAATTTTTCTTTTATCATAAAATGAAGGGGCTTATTTTGTTTTGTACATTGATGTGCTGCTCCTTCGGTCAGGCTTATTCGCAGAGCGCGGATGAGCAACTTGCTAGCCAATATTACCAGAATAAGCAATATGATAAAGCCATTGTCTATTACGAAAAGGTATTCCCCAAAAATCCTTCTTCTGTAAATTACCACAATTATCTTGATTGCCTGATACAGATAAAGGATTATAAAACAGCTGAAAAGGTTATTAAGAAGGAGATAAAAGAACAATCCGATAACGCTGCTTTTTATGCCGACCTCGGAATGTTATATAAACTGGAAGGAGAAGATAAGCAAGCCAGGGATGCCTTTGAAAAGGCGATACATAAATTAACCCCCAATGTGTATGAAATTGTGACGCTGGGTAAATATTTTTTAGATGCCAAGGAATATGGCTATGCCCTTGAAACATATAAACAAGGCAAAAGCCTGGTGGGTGATTCCTATCCTTTTGTAGCGGAAGTAGGGGCTGTATATAAAGCACAAGGCAATACCGGGGCTATGATAGATTCGTACCTTGAAACGCTGGCTCTATCGCCTTCCTACATTCAATATGTGCAGGATGCTTTGCAACTTAGTGTGGGCAATTATGTAGATGAAAACCAAAACAGCATTATTAAAACCGAGTTATTAAAATACATTCAGCGATACCCCGATAAGGAAATTTATTCGGAATTATTGATATGGATCCTGATACAGGTAAAGGACTATCCTAATGCCCTTGTGCAGGTAAAAGCTCTTGATAGAAGAGCCAATGAAAGAGGAACAAGGCTGATGGGTTTTGCAGCTACATGTGTTAATGCAGGCGGATACGATCCCGCCATACAAGCATACCAATATATTATTGATAAAGGCCCAAAAGCAGATAATTACGAAGAGGCAAAAACCCAGCAGTTGACTGTTATGTACCAAAAATTAACGGAAGGCGGCGTATACTCACAAGATGAATTACTGAATCTTGAAAATAAATTTAAGGAAACCCTGAACGAGTTAGGAAAAACCACCGGCAGCATATCGCTGATGCAACAGTTGGCTCACTTGCAAGGATTCTATCTGCACCATGATTCGGATGCGATTGCCCTGATGAATGAGGCTGTTGAAATGCCCGGTATTTCGGTTCAAACTCAAGCCCGGTGCAGGATGGAGCTTGCTGATTTATTGCTTGCTTCGGGGCAAACCTGGGAGGCATCGTTACTTTACGGCAAAGTAGAAAATGATTTTACACAAGAACCTATTGGGGATGAAGCTAAATTTGAAAATGCTACCATTTATTATTACACCGGTAATTTTAAATGGGCGCAGGCACAACTTAATATTCTGCGGGCTGCTACGGATAAACTAATTGCAAATGATGCCATGGCGCTGTCATTAATAGTTTCTGATAATACTCAGGACTCTGCCATGCAGCCTGCCTTGTTGCTTTTTGCCCATGTACAGCTATTGGACTTCCAGAATTATGAAGACAGCGTTTCCATGTTACTCGATTCGGTTTATAATATAAGCGGAACAACTACGCTAAAAGAAGCCGTATTGCTTATGCGCGCCAACGTAGCTGAAAAGAAAGGCGATTACCAAAAGGCGCTGGAATTTTATTCCGGTGAACTGAACACCTATCCTGATGGCATGCTCCCCGATAAGGCACTTTATTTGTCAGCTAAGCTGGAAGACACCAAACTACATGACGAGAAAAAAGCAGCAGAGTTGTATAAACAGCTTATTTTAAAATATCCCGGTAGTTTTTATGTAGAACAAACCCGTGACAGATACCGTCAGCTTGTGAAGGACGATGCTCCTCCGGTAAACTGACAATAGTATTATTGGTAAGCTACTGCGATTATGGCTGTACCGCTTGCAGGGACGCTATTATTTCCATTGTATAGCATACAGCTGAATGTAACTTTCAGCATTTTTGTTTTATTATTATTCTCATTATTCTGATAGTTTGAAACAGACATAACCTGGAAAGAACTCGTTAAAGGCTGTAAAGAATTATTAGAAGTATATTGATTTCCATTTCCATCCGTATAATTGATGGTTATATTAGAAAGTGAATGGGGATTAGATATGTGTATGGGCTCAGATATGGAATAATCCATACGGCAAAGGTTTGTATCAGGATTTTGTATAGGGCGATAATTATAGGCTTGCGAAGGAATAAGTTTACGGTCAACCACATTTAATGTACATGTATAAATTATTGTATCTTTTGGATATGAATGTTCCGGGTTGACAGATGAAGATGTGCCTCCGTCTCCAAATCTCCAAATATAGACATAAGGCGATGTTCCTCCAATAACAAAAGCTGTGAATTTAACGGTATCCCCTGCCGTTAAAGTACTCGAAATAGAGGTTATAAGAGGGGGAGAAGAGGCTTGTTTCATAAGATTAACAGGATTTGATATAGTATCCAGCCCACAGTCAAACTCGACAGCAAGCCGCGTAGTATAATCCTGGAGGTTTTTATAAACATGCCAAACCGGTTTAGTGTTGGTAGTGCTGGTAAAGTTTCCATCTCCAAATGTATAAGTGAAGGCAGAAGGATTACCTGAATAAATAAGGGGTGTGAATGCTACAGAATCGGAAGTGGAATTTCCCCCGGGTATTTTATAATAATAAGTATTCCCTGCAATGACAGACTTGTTAATATTTGATGAGTCGTTATGAGGTACTATGGTATCGTCATTTATAATGATTTGAATGCTGTTGTTATTGGTAGTGGTATTTTTAAGAGTACCTGTGAAAGAATAAACTCCAGAGTCCTGCACGTAGGAAGAATACATATAATAATTGTTTAAACCTGCCTGCAAGCTTAGCGCATTGCCTCCCACATTTCCCACAAATGAGAATATGGGGTGGTTCTCAACAGAACTTGGAGGCAGGGTTTCTTTTTTGCAAGTTATAAGTAATGTACCTATAAGAACAAATAGAATTATTTTTTTCAGGGTGTTCATACTTCTATTTTAATAATTGATAAGAAAAAACCAACCTGTATCCACCATTTTTTGCTGATTGGCTGAGGTTGGTTATAGTATTGTTTTCGATATAATCGAGGTCCCGATAATATTCAACGCTTATTCCGAGCCTGGCTGTTAGCATCCGTGTGTAAGAAATCATAATCTGCCAGTTTGAATTGGAAAATCCTTGCGTATAGCCATTTTGTTTTTCAGAAGTTCCGGGAGTTTCTGAAAAATCAGTTTGTTCATAAGTGGTCAATGTGCTGTAAGTGGTTAACATGAGTAAGTAATTGCAGCCGATACCCAACAAATTTTTGTTGTCAATGTCATATTGTAATTTAAGAGGAAATACAAGGTAATAAACTGTTTGAGGGCTAACTGCTGTAGTGCTTGCAGTTGTTCCAAAGTCATATTGAACTACATTGCTTGTATATGTTCCTTTCAGGTTTGTCAATTCAGAATAGCCCATTCCGACAGACGCAGATAAATCGCCTGAAAAATAATGTGTAAATATAAATCCGCCCCAGGGAGTAATTCCGTTTGCCTCTTTAATATTTTTAACCGGGGCAGCATTTCTCCATCCTAAAGAATAAGTTCCTCCTGCATATACAGAAAGAATATTGGGATACAAATCCCCTGTTTTAAATTGGGGTATGTCATCCTGGGTAGATGATGAGGCGCTCGTGTCTTTAATATTGTTTTTTGCAATGGCCGGAGGCTTGTTAGTTTTTGCAGCAGTCGTATTATTCAGAGCAGTGGTATTGGAAACATTATTCCCGGTTGATCTGGATATAGTAGCAGATGCCGGAATATTATTTTCCGGTAGAGCATTGTTGGTTACAGGATTGTTCTGTGCGTTATTTTTTTCGGTTTCATCAGAAGTAGCCGGAGAGTTGGCATTATTTTCTGTCACTGTGCCATTACCGGGTTGTGAAGTAGCCGAATTTACTGTTGAAGGAAGGTTTGATTCTGCAGCGGCTGAAGAAACATTTCTATTTACAACAAGAGGCGCTAAGGAGGATTTTGTGATTGTCTTTGGTATACTATTAGAAGTAACGGAAGGGTTGCCCTGCAGCTTCGTGCGGGTATTCTTTTTGACAAAAGCAGATTGCACACCAGCCTCTGTTGATGGAGACGGGAGCAGAGCAACTTTCTCTTCCTTATGAATAGCTTTATCCGTAGTTATAGAATTCCGATTGCTTAGCGATGAAGAGGTAGTTTGTGCAATCGCATTTTGCTGGATAGCTGAATGGGTTGCAATAGTATTGGATGAAGCGCCGCGGATATTTAGTAGGAAAGGCAGCATAATAATTATGCCTGCCGCAAGGCCCGAAGAAAAGATAATCGCAAACCGCAGTGCTCTTTTTCTGTTTTCCTGCTGAACAAGTAAGCGTTCTGCTTCGTCCCAATTCAACTCATCGAAAGGAAAGTCCCTTTCCGATAGTTTGGAATTTAGCAGTTCGTCAAATTTTTCCTCTTCGTTCATGGTCTACATTACTTTAACTAACTTTTCTTTCAATAGTTCCCTTGAATTATGCAAATGCCATTTGGATGTGCCTTCGCTTATACCCAGCATACCGGCAATTTCTTTATGGTCAAATCCGTCAATTACAAACAAATTAAATACTTTTTGGCTTACGTTGGGCAATTCCATAATCAGCCTGTGTATTCTTTCGGCATCCATTTTTGCAATCGCATTATTTATTTCTACCAAAGGCGTTTGTTCGGCATAATCCTGCACTATCCTGCTATTCTCTTTTTCCTTTTTTTGTTTGCGGTATTCGTCTATCAGCACATTTACCATAATCTTTCTAATCCAGGCTTTAAAAGGCACATCAGCTCTGTATTTTTCCAGGTTATTTAATATTTTTAAAAATCCGGTGTTCAACGCCTCATTCGCCTCCTCATACGAATGGGTATACCGTACGCAAATGCTCATCAGATAACGGAATACCAGTTTGTAAAGCTCATATTGCGCCTTTCTTTCTTTTCGTATGCAAGCGGTAATTAAGTCGATCTCTATATTCATTCCAACGGCTTTATCCGGCAATTGTTATGACTAATACGGGAAAACTTATTCCATGGTTGGGTGAAACATACAAAATGTACCAAATATTCCATATCTAATTAATAATCAAATATAAACAAATAAATAATAAGGCGATAAAGCGTCTTTTCTTTTATAATCACCAAAAAATAGCTATATTTGTTGGTGAACATTTCTTAAATAAAATATTAACATACATACATTTATATCATGACAAAATTATTTAAACAGTTAATGCCTTTTATTTTGGGCTGTTTCTTTACACTGCCCGCATTTACACAAAGTACAGCTCCTGTCCTAAAAACTACCGGATCGACGCTTTCTCCCGATCGTAGCAAAATGCTTTGCAAGGCATGGCAGCTTGATACTATTTCTGAATTTGGCACAGATAACAAAGCAGAAGGAAAAAATGCCCATGATGCCATAACATTTGGAAGCGACGGCAGTTTTTTTATGACACAGGATGGCACTGTTATGTCAGGCTCATGGAGTTGTTCAGGAGACCGAATAACTGTGGAAACCGTAAGTCCTGATAAAAACAAATTAAACTTTCAGATAATCAGTTTGTCAGGCAACCGGCTGGTATTGGCCTATCAGTTTCCTGCTCCTGATCTTACCAAGGTTCAGTATACCTATTCGCCCAAAAAGCAAGAATAGGATACTTGTCCGCTTTTACAGAAATAGGAAAAACGAATTGAAAAAGGCATGGAACGTTGATCCTGCTTCAGTTTCCAAGGTGTCTTCCGTAAAAAGGGAGAGCATAAAAATCATCCAAAAAATAAAATAGAAGTAGGTATATATTTTTTTAGTTTTTATGCCCGGATAAAAAATAGAAAATATAAACCAGGCAAGCCCGATGATACCAAATCCTACCGCAATTTCAAGGTACTGGTCGTGTGAGCGCAATCTCCATTCAGGTTTCAATGAAGAATGCGTGGCATTGTAATAATCATCAAATCCTTTTCGTACATCGCCCGTTCCGCAGCCAATTACAGGATGCCTGCCAATAAGGATAAGCGCTATACGCCAGTATTCAAGCCGCATGGTAATGGAATGGCCATTTATATCGCCTCCCTGCTCGTAACTTTTAATCTCCCAAAAAACCTCATATAAGCGATAGTTCATACTAGTTAAAGAATTGAAGTGATAATTGGGTATCCCCAATTCAACAGCATGAATATCTTGTGCTGAAAGTGCCCAGATCCCTGAAGAATCTTTTCTCAGGTCCATCGAGGTCATATATCTTAGAAGAGTATATTTCAGTGGATTGCCTTTTAAGTCAGCACTGTCAAAAGGTATTTTACTTCTTTTATTCCACTCTTTTTTCAATTCTTCCCAGCTGATATATTGAATTATATAATGACCATTTTCAATATTATCGCCCCAATTGCCATCAAAATAAATATTGCCGTTTGCGGTATGCTTATCAAGCTTGGACATATCAACAACATCCGGCTTAGGAAAATACTGATGATAGGAATAGACCACATAGCCTGTGGAGCCTGATAATCCAAGAATAAACACTCCGATTATAAATAGGCCAAGCCTCATTTTTTTATTCCGAATGGCTTTTACGGCAGCATATAATAACAAGGCAAGGCATATTATAACCACCATTATAACAGAGGTGAGGGACTGCATCACTAATAAGAAGAGAAGCAGCCATGCCCCCCAAATGGTAGAAATAAGCGACCATGCAGAGAATTTATTGGTTACTATGTAATGTCCTAACAGGAATATAGATAATACCATCATCATGCCAAGCCGCACAGGAGCTATAAATGGAGAAATATCGTGGATGTCGATTAACTGGTGAGTAATGAGTAGATATCCCCCAATAAAGGTGGCGCAGGTTACAGCAAGCATGAATATAATTATAACCGTTCGCTTTTCCTTTTCCACCAATGGACCTGTGGTTGAAAACACAAGCGGAAAAAGCAACAGGGGAAGTTTCTTATTAATGTCTTCCATGCCGTAACTGAAATTGGTAGTGTATAACAAACCCAGCAGGTGCATTATGTAGAAAGAACATAATACCATGGCAGGTTTATTCCGGATAAAGCTTTTGTATTTGGAAATAAAATTTCCTTCCGCCACCCAGTTTACTGCCAGAACCGCCTGTGCAATGCTATTAATACCATTGGATAAGGGCATCCCCACACAAACGCCTATCAACCCTGCTAAAAAAATATAGCGGTGTATCTGTGTTCTTAAAGGAGCATTTTCGCTGAGCGGTTCTATGGTTGAAATCAATAGGTATTCTTTAAAGAGGTTACATATATTTGCACAAAAATAAACGATACAATGAATCTGTTATTACTTGGAAGTGGGGGAAGGGAACATGCGTTGGCATGGAAAATAGCCCAAAGCCCTCTTTTAGATATGCTATATATTGCCCCGGGAAACGCTGGGACAGCGGCTTGTGGCGCAAATCTGGATATTGATATTCTCGATTTTGAAGCGGTGAAAAAAATAGTGTTAGAAAAAAATATTGACCTTGTTTTAGTTGGACCGGAAGAACCTCTCGTTCGTGGTATCTATGATTTCTTTAAAACAGATAAACAGCTTTCAGATATTCCGCTTGTAGGACCATCGAAAGGTGCGGCAGCATTGGAAGGTAGCAAGGATTTTGCTAAAGAATTTATGATAAAAAATGGTATTCCCACTGCCCGATATGCCACTTTTACCAAAGAAACCGTTGAGCGAGGTATTGCATTTTTAAAAACACTTGCTGCTCCTTATGTGCTTAAAGCAGACGGGTTGGCGGCAGGTAAAGGCGTAGTAATTCCGAACACATTGGCAGAAGCCGAATCTACGTTGCGGGAAATGCTGTTAGAGGAAAAATTTGGCGCTGCGAGCCGCAAAGTGGTGATTGAAGAATTTTTGCATGGTATAGAACTCTCGGTATTTGCCCTTACAGATGGTAAAAGTTTTCATATTCTACCCGAGGCAAAGGATTATAAACGCATAGGTGAAAATGATACCGGCAATAATACAGGCGGCATGGGTGCTGTTTCACCAGTCCCATTTGCCGATGCAGCTTTCCTCGATAAAGTAAAACAACGTATTATAATTCCTACGATTAAAGGACTAAAAAAAGAAAAATTGGAATATTGCGGGTTTATTTTTGTCGGGTTGATGAATTGCGATGGAGAACCTAAGGTAATAGAGTATAATGTACGCATGGGCGACCCGGAAACGGAAGTAGTTATGCCCCGCATTAAATCAGATTTGGTAGAACTTTTGATGGCAATTGCCAAAAAAGAATTGGGCCAAACCACATTGGAGATAGATGAAAGAACAGCTGCAACCGTAATGCTTGTTTCAGGCGGATACCCTGATAAATATGAAAAAGGCAAAGTAATTACAGGGATGGAAAATGTAAGCGAGAGCATTGTTTTTCATGCAGGAACCAAACGGGAAGTTAATGCAGTTGTAAGCAATGGAGGAAGAGTTTTAGCAGTTACATCTTATGGTAAAACATTGAAAGAGGCCGTGGCAAATTCTTATAAGAGTATTACTCACATTGACTTTGAAAAAAAGTATTTCCGCCGGGATATTGGGAAAGACGTAGGAGCCTAAGAAAGAAAAGCTTAACCCTTCTCGTGCACATTTAGCTTTTTAACTATTTCGCTGGCTTCGTTATCGCTGTATATACCATAAGCATTAACAAGCACTCCTTTCAAATTATATTTTTCCGAGGAGATAGCATAAAGTACCGATTGGTCCTCGGGGTCGCTATTGCCTTCAAAGCGGAAGACTTTATCCACTTTAAAATCTTCGGGCGATAACTGATGTTTGCTATTGGTGCAGTCAATATAATTTTCCTGTAGGTTAAAATCTTCCGTATAGCCTTGTGCTTTCAGCCCGTTAATAGCATCTACAAGTGTGGTGTATGATTCCATAGTTAAAATATTTATTTCCTACACAAAGTTAATCCTTTTTAGTAAGACTTACAAACTACGCTTGTAATTTTAATTTCTTCGCTACAGCCTTTTCCAGGCATTCAGGGCAGAGGCAACCTTTACCCGGATTCATAGACATTATGTTGGGTAATTTACTGCACCAGCAGTTTGCTGATGAACAGTTAAATTCCGTATTGCATTCAGGACATATCTTAAGTGTATAAAGTTTTTTGCATTGCTTCCTGAATCTTTCCTCTGGCGGAAAAATATCAGGATGAAAAAGCGAAGCAAGGAGTTCTATTCCATCTATCAAATGCAGGCTTGGACAGGTATATAAATCAGCATCAGTTATATAAACCGCGTTGTTTTTTACGGCCTTTAAATCATCCCATCCGTCCAGTTGGGTAAGCTTTTCTATTTCCCGTGATGCTCTTTCAACGTTAAAGCCACAAGGAGCCACCACCAATACTGCCGGATTATATTGCCTGACTTTTCCCCAGGGTGTAATAATGGAGTATCCCGCCGGGTTAGAAAGCATATCTACGCCCCCGGCTTGGGCAATTTGGTATGGTATCCAATGCCCGCAATTGTAAATGGGATCAAGCCATTCCATTACCATCACTCTTTTTAAAGGAGCATTATTTTTTCTCAGTTTGTTCAGAATAGTATCTGTTCTCTTTTTCAGTTCTCCCAAAAGATGATGTGCCGAATCTTCCCTTCCCAATGCTTTGGCAATGGTGATGGCATTATCAAACACATCATCCAAATTTCTGGGTATAAGCGGAATAATTTTAGGTTGCTTTTTCAATTTATAGATAGCTCGCTCTACATAACTGGTACTAATCTGGCAAACATTACACACATCTTGCGTGAAAATAATATCGGGCGCTATTTCCTGCAAAAGTTCTTCATCAATGTAATAGAGGCTTTTGCCTTCCTGCTTCGATTCAGAAACAATTTTATCTATTTCAAGACTGGTGTGATTATTTCCTTCCAAATAAGAACGGACAACTTTTGGCTTATCGGAATGGCATTCAAAGGTTACTCCACAGAGAAACTCTTCCAAGCCCATTTGGTAAATCATGCTGGTAGCAGCCGGTAAAAAGGAACAAACTTTCATAGCAGCGTCTAAGATAATTAATAAACAAATAGCGGTCTCGTCTATGAAGCTAATTCGCTCAACTCCAGCCAGCGTAGTTGTTTTTCATCCAGCAGGCGGGTAACTTCTCCCAGCTTTTGAGATATGTCCGATAATTCTTTATGATTACTAATGCCACTTGCCAGTTTTTCGGTAAGTTCTGCTTTTTGCTTTTCCAATGCCGGAATTTCCTTATCCAGATTCTGAAATTCAAACTTTTCCTTATTGCTCAATTTCTGTTTGGCCGGAGCATCCTGTTTTATTTCAACTATGGGTTTTATTTCTGTTTTAGGCTCTCCTTTTATTTCTGTTTTTTTCTTTTCTTTTTCCTGTTCACGATAATCGGTGTAAGAGCCTATAAAGTTTTTCACAACTCCATTGCCTTCGAGGATAAAAAGCTGGTCAGCCAGTTTATCCATAAAATAGCGGTCGTGAGAAACCATTATCAGGCATCCCGGAAAATCTAGCAGGAATTGTTCCAAGGTGCTGAGGGTAATCAGGTCGAGGTCGTTGGTAGGCTCATCTAAAATAAGAAAATTGGGGTTTTTCATCAGGACAGTGAGTAGATACAGGCGTTTTTTTTCTCCTCCACTCAGTTTCGATACATACGTGTATTGCATTTCCGGCGGAAACTGGAACATTTGCAAAAGCTGCGATGGCAATAGCTTGGTGCCATCTCCCATCGGGATATAATCGCCTACTTCTTTCACTACTTCAATCACCCGCTTGTCATCTTTCATCACTATTCCTTTTTGCGAATAGTAGCCAAATACAATGGTTTCGCCAACATTTATCTTGCCTGAGTCGGGTTGTTCAAGCCCGGTAATAATATTGAGGAAGGTTGTTTTCCCTGCGCCATTTTTCCCTGCAACGCCTATGCGTTCCCCTTTTTTAAAAGTATAATCGAATCCATCTAAAATAATCTTTTCTCCATAACTTTTTCGCACCTTTTTCAGTTCAAGAATTTTTCCGCCAATGCGGCTCATCTTCACCTGGAGTTTTAATTCCTCTAGTTTCTTTCTTCCCGATAGCGATTCATTCAACTTATTAAATTGGTCTACCCGCGCTTTCGATTTGGTAGTTCTCGCTTTGGGCATTTTACGCACCCATTCCAATTCTCTTCGGAAAAGATTGCGGGCCCTGTCATACTCTTGCCCTTCATTAAATTCCCGTTCGGCTTTTTTCTCTATAAAATACTCATAATTGCCCCGGTAGCGATACAGTTTCTCATTTTCCAATTCAAGAATATCGGTACATACATTATCCAGAAAATAACGGTCGTGCGTAACCAACAATAATGATATATCATTGCGGATAAAGTAATTCTCCAGCCATTCAATCATGTCAAGGTCAAGGTGGTTGGTAGGTTCATCCATAATGAGAAGCTCAGGTTCCTCAATAAGAACCCTCGCAAGGGCAAGACGCTTGCGCTCGCCACCCGATAAGGAGCTTACCTTTTGTTCCAAATGATGAATATTGAGCGATGAAAGTATTTGTTTAACCTTGGTTTCATAGTTCCATGCATTCTGCGCTTCCATCATTTCCATAGCCTCTCCCAGGCGATTTTGGTTTTCTTCGGAAGGATTTTCTTCCTGCTTCTCCAATGCGATTTCGTAAGCACTGATGGCCTTTTGCATTTCATTTTCCGAGTGGAAAAGAGCATGGTAAACGGTGTCATTTGCATTAAATGCAGGTTCCTGTTCTAAAAATGATACGGCTACATCGTTACGGAAAGTAACATTGCCACTATCGGGAATATCGCCCCCGGCTAATATTTTCAACAAGGTTGATTTTCCGGCTCCATTCCTGGCGACCAATGCCACCCGTTGTCCTTGTTCAATGCCAAAACTAATGCCTGAAAACAATTGCTTATCGCCGTAAGCCTTGTAAAGATTTTCTACTGATAAAAGATTCATGGCGCAAAGGTAGTATATAAGAGATGAGATGTGAGAGATAAGATATGAGATATAGGAGCATGATGGCTTGTACGTTTATGAAGGGTGCTAAATAGGAGTAGCTGCCAGGCCTAAATTTTGATTTCCCGGGAAAATATTGTATATCT